>ERZ761607.168-NODE-168-length-136862-cov-6.410951_pt1 | contig 136862 bp, 118 predicted proteins | sample MGYA00511164_ERZ761607 | MGnify/ENA primary metagenome ERZ761607 (study PRJEB28899, sample SAMN02445080) | bioreactor sludge metagenome | biome: EBPR sludge | place: Australia: Brisbane, Thorneside Wastewater Treatment Plant | collected 2011-06-22 ... | reverse complement strand
ACACGGTGGCGGGCACGGCGCCCTGCGCGAACGCATCGGCGACGGTGACGGTGACCGAGACGAACTCGCCGGATGCGGGCACGGACGGCAGCGCCACGGTGTGCGGCGATGGCGTCGCGCTGGACCTGTTCGCGCAGCTTGGCGGCAGCCCCGATGCGGGCGGGAGCTGGAGCGGCCCGAGCGCGGTGGTTGGCGGCAGCTACGATCCGGTCACGATGAGCCCGGGCGTATACACGTACACCGTTTCGGCGGCTGCGCCTTGCAGTGATGCAATTGCTCAAGTCGTGGTAGCGGAGGAGCAGCCCAGCAATCCTGGCGTGGATGCCAGCATCGATCTCTGCCCCGGCGCAGCGGCAGTGAATCTGTTCACCGTGCTCGGCGGGAGTCCTGATGCAGGTGGCACTTGGACGCATCCAGATGGAACACCCTTTGACGGGATTTTCGATTCTGCATCGGATACTGGCGGTGAACAGTCCTACATCCTCGCGGGATCTGCCTGTCCTGACGCTGTCTCCATCGTGACCGTCAATATCCTCCCTGGCGCCTATGCCGGCGAGGATGCGTCGATTACGGTGTGCAGCAGCGATCCGCCTTTCGCGCTGGTCGAGCAGTTGGGCGGAACACCGGGCTCGGGCGGGGCTTGGTCCGATGCCAGTGGGTCCGTAGTGCCAGCTTGGTTCACGCCAGGGGTGTCGATAGCCGGAGCCTACAGCTATGTGGTTCCAGGAACGAGTTCCTGCCCGTCTGATGATGCAGTCCTGACCATTGCCGTTTCGCAAGCACCCTTGGCCGGGGTGAGCGGCACATTGACGTTCTGCTCCAACGGCTCGCCCCAATCACTATTCGATGGCCTTGCGGGGACTTTGGATGCCGGCGGCACATGGGCGGCACCCGATGGGTCCCCGCACGGCGCCATCCTCGATCCCGTCGCTCACGCGGCAGGGGTCTACACCTACTTGGTCGCTGGCGACGCCCCTTGCCCATCCGCCAGCTCCACGGTCCTCGTGGTCATCCACCCGGTCGCATTCGCCGGGGAGGACGGATCACTCGCGCTCTGTGCATCAGCTGCGCCCATGGCATTGCTGGATGGCCTTGGCGGCTCCCCCCAGGCCGGCGGTTATTGGATCGGTCCGGATGGCGTTCCGGCCAACGGCGTGTTCGACCCGGGTGCGTCCACGCCCGGCACATACACGTACACGGTCTTGGGTTCGTTGCCCTGCGTGAATGATTCGGCCGTGGTGCTCGTGGCTGTGGCGACGGCGGCGAACGCCGGTCTGGACAGCGCCTTCGCGCTCTGCTCCAGCGATCCGTCGGTCGACCTCTTCGCATCGCTGGGCGGCAGCCCGGACACTGGAGGAACATGGACCGGACCGGCAGGGCCCTTGACCACCGCCGTTTTCGACCCGGCCGTGGATGCTTCCGGCGATTATACCTACACGGTGACACCGGCCTCGCCTTGCCCGCAGGAGAGCGCCACGGTCTCCATCTCGGTGGTCCCTCCCGCTGTGGCGTCATTCGAGGCGCTGAGCGGAGGTGAGTGCGCTCCGGTCGAGGTCGACTTCTCCCATGGCTATACCGGCAATGGAACATGCACGTGGTTCCTGGGCGACGGCCAGGTCGTGGAGCAATGCGCGCCCTTCACGCACATCTATGCTGCGCCGGGCAGCTATGATGTCACGCTCATTGTGGATGCCGGGAACGGGTGCGGTGCCGACACGGTGACACTGGACGGCGCGGTCACCGTGTATGCCCAGCCGACCGCGGCATTCGGCATGCTCCCGGAAGCCATTACCACCCTGCAGCCCACGGCCTTCTTCAGCAATGCGAGCACAGGAGCCGCCGACTATGCCTGGCTAATCAATGGGCAGCCGGTCTCCGAGGCGGTGGACCTCCAGTACACGTTCCCCGCCGTCATCGGCGACACGTATGGGGTCTGCCTGCTCGCTTACGCCTCCGCGCAGTGCGCGGATACCGTGTGCCGCTACATCACGCTGGAGGATGGCATGGTGCTTTGGGTGCCCAACACATTCACCCCGAATGAGGATGCGCGCAATGAGGGCTTCGTGCCGGTCGTGGTCGGCATAGATGAACGCTACTATCGCTTCGAGGTGTTCGATCGCTGGGGCCTCCAGGTCTTCGGCAGTGAAACGCCCGGCATCGCATGGGATGGCCGGTTGCCCGATGGCTCGGATGCCCCATCCGATGTGTACGTCTGGCAGGTGCGCGTAAAGGACGCCTACAGCGGCGACCGCGTCGAGCGCATCGGCCATGTCACCCTGCTTCGGTGAGGCCCGGGTGCGGCGGTCTATCTTCGCTCCGCCTTGGCGCAGCGACTCGTCATCATCCCCACCTACAACGAACGGGAGAACATCCGCGACATTCTCGCGCATGCGCTCCGCCTCGATCCCGCATTCGATGCACTGGTGGTGGACGATGGATCCCCGGATGGCACCGCAGCGATCGTGCGGGAGATGATGGCCTTGCATCCCGGGCGCGTGCACCTGATCGAGCGACAGGGCAAGCTCGGCTTGGGAACGGCGTACATCGCGGGCTTCAAATGGGCGTTGGCGGAGGGCTATGCGTTCATCTTCGAGATGGATGCGGATTTCTCGCACGACCCGGATGACCTTGTCCGCCTCTACAAGGCTTGCGCAGACCACGGTGCGGACATGAGCGTGGGCTCGCGCTATGTGAAGGGCGGCCATGTGAAGGATTGGAGCTGGGACCGTGTGCTGCTCAGCTACTGCGCGTCGCTCTACGTGCGCGCCGTGCTCTGGCTCGGCGTGCGCGACACCACTGCCGGATTCGTCTGCTACACGCGGCGCGTATTGGAGGCGATCCCGCTGGATGAGGTGCGGTTCGTCGGCTATGCCTTCCAGATCGAGATGAAGTACCGCGCCCGGCGGAAAGGGTTCCGGATCGCGGAGGTGCCCATCACCTTCATCGACCGGGAGAAGGGGACGAGCAAGATGAACACCAGCATCTTCCGCGAGGCGATGATCGGCGTTCTGCAGATGCGCTTCGGCGGGTGGATCAAATGATGGCCATGGAACGCACGCTGATAAGAGATGCGGTCGTAGTGAATGAGGGCCTCTCGGTGCAGGCCGATGTGCTCCTGGAGGCCGATCGGATCGCCAGGGTCGCTCCGGAGGGCATCGGCGCGGTGCCTGGGGCACGGGAGGTGGATGCTGCCGGACGCCACCTGCTGCCGGGCGCCATCGATGACCAGGTCCATTTCCGCGAGCCCGGGCTGACCCACAAGGAGGACATCGCGCACGGCAGCATGGCCGCAGCCGCTGGCGGCATCACCAGCTACATGGAGATGCCCAACACCGTTCCGCAGACCCTCACCCAGGAGCTGCTAGAGGAGAAGTACCGCCTCGGAGCGGCCTCCAGCGTGGTGAACTACTCCTTCTACATGGGCTGCGGCGAGCGCAACATCGAGGAGGTGGTGCGCACCGACCCCCGCCGGGTCTGCGGGCTCAAAGCCTTCCTCGGGAGCAGCACCGGCGACATGGTGATCACCGAGGAGCATGCCCTCGACGAGCTCTTCCGCCGCGCGCACCTGCTGCTCGCCATCCATGCCGAGGATGACCCTCTCATCAGGCAGGAGCTCGAGAGGCGCATCGAACGCTACGGAGAGGACATCCCCATCGAGGAGCATCCGTTCATCCGCAGCGCCGAGGCCTGCTATCGTTCGAGCAGCACTGCGGTGGCGCGGGCGAAGGCCTTCGGTACGCGCCTGCATGTACTGCACATCAGCACGGCGAAGGAGGTAGGGCTCTTCGAACCGGGGCCGGTGGAGGGTAAGCGCATCACGGCTGAGGCCTGTGTCCATCACCTCTGGTTCACCGATGCCGACTACGCCGCGAAGGGCAGCCTGATCAAGTGGAACCCTGCCGTGAAGACAGCAGCCGACCGCGATGCCATCCGCAGGGCCGTGGACGAGGGCCGCATCGATGTGGTGGCCACCGATCATGCGCCTCACACGCTCGAGGAGAAGGCACAGAGGTACCGCCAGTGCCCGAGCGGCGGCCCCCTGGTGCAGCATGCACTGCCGGCGATGCTGGAGTTGGCGCGCGAAGGCGTATTCACCATCGAGCAGGTGGTCGAGAAGCTCTGTCACGCGCCCGCGAGGCTCTTCCGCATCGCCGAGCGGGGCTATGTGCGCGAGGGCTTCAAGGCCGATCTCGTGCTGGTGGACCTCGATGCGCCGTGGACCGTCACGCGCAATGGCCTCCTGAGCAAATGCGGCTGGTCGCCCTTTGAGGGCCAGAGGTTCCATGCGAAGGTCCTGCGCACCTGGGTGAATGGCCGGCAGGTCTACGCCGATGGCCGGGTGGACGGCGATGCGCGCGGAGAGCGGCTCATGTTCGACCGATGAGGCCCGTTGCCATTCTGCTGCTCCTGCTCGCGTGCGGCTGCCGCCCTGCAGACCCCGTGCCGGAAGAGGTACTGCCCCGGGAGCGGTTCGTGGGCATCATGGTCGACATGACGCTGGTGGAGGCGCGGCTGAATCAGGAGATCGCCATGATGCAGCCAGCGACCTCGGATCCGGATAGCTGCTATGCCGAGGTATTCGCGGAGCATGGCATCGACAGCGCGGCATTCCGCAGGAGCTTCGACCACTATGCCGCCCGGCCGGAGGCGATGCAGGCGGTGTATGAAGCTGTTGTGGAGCGGCTGCGGGTGATGAAGGACGAGCGCCTTCACGATGCAGCGGCGGCGAAGGATGCCGCGTTGGCCACGGACTCCTCCAAGGCCCTGAACCGGTAGCCCAGGAGCTCCGCAGCCTTAGCGTCGCTGTACGAGCGGCGCGCAAGGGCGCTGGCAACGGCGGTGCGGGTGACCAATGGAGAGGAGCCCGTGAGCAGGCTGCGCAGCCGTTCCGCCCTCCAGGCCAGATGGAGCATCCATGCCTTCGCCTCCCAGGTAGGCGCCGGGTTCCCGAATGCGCGGCTGGCGGCCTCGAACAGGCTGCGGTAGGTGGCGTTCTCGCCGGGGATCAGGTAGCGTTCGCCGCAGGAGCCGCGCTCAATGAGGGCCACCATGCATGCCGCCACGTCGCGGGCATCGACGAATGCATTGGTGCCCCGCGTGTAGAAGCGTGTTCCCTTGCGGAGCCGGGTGAGGAGCGCCATGCTGCTGCGGCCCGGGGCACCGGGCCCGATGATCACGCTCGGGTTCACGATCACTGCATCAAGCCCTTCCGCGATGCCGCGCTGCACCTCCATTTCCGCCAGATGCTTGCTGCGGGAGTAGTCCGATGTCCCCGCCACGTCGGCCCAGGGCATCGACTCATCCCGCACCGCACCGGCGCCGGCGGACCCGATGGCTGCGGTGGAGCTTACGTGGCACAGCCTGCACACACCCGCCTCCAGGGCCATGTCCACGAGATTCGCAGTTCCCCCCGCGTTCACCGCATACATCGACCGTGCGTGGCGCGGGTCGAAGCTCACGACCGCTGCGGCATGATAGACGTGCGTGATGCCCTGTAGCGCATCGCGCAGTGCGTCGACATCCTGAAGGTCGCCTTGGGCCCATTCGATGCGGCCGGCCAACCCCTCGTGGCCATAGTGGCGGAAGACCCGCTGCACGATTCCCCGATCGCTGTCGGCGCGGTGCAGCGCACGCACCGGCCTCCCGGCACGGAGGAGCTCGAGGAGCACATGCGTGCCCACGATGCCGGTGGCGCCGGTTACGAGATCCATGCGGGGGAGCGAAAGGTAGCCCCTCCGCCCGCCTCCGGCTACCTTCGCTGCCGCCCGCCGGGCGGGTGAACCGTCATGAGGAACTATATCGAGGAACTGCGCTGGCGAGGCCTGCTGCATGACAGCATGCCCGGCGCCGAGGAGCAATTGTCCAAGGGCCCCCAGCGCGGCTACATCGGCTTCGACCCCACGGCGGACAGCCTCCATGTGGGCAACATGGTACAGATCATGATGCTGGTGCACTTCCAGCGCTGCGGCAACACGCCCATCGCGCTGGTCGGCGGCGCCACTGGCATGGTGGGCGATCCCAGCGGCAAGAGCGCCGAGCGCAACCTGCTCGACGAGGATGCGCTGCGCCATAACCAGGCTTGCGTGCAGGCGCAGCTCGAGCGCTTCATCGATTTCAGCGGCCCGAACGCGGCCGAGCTCGTGAACAACTACGACTGGTTCAAGGACATGGGCTTCCTGCGCTTCATCCGTGAGGTGGGCAAGCACATCACCGTGAACTACATGATGTCGAAGGACAGCGTGAAGAGCCGCTTGGAGACGGGCATCAGCTTCACCGAGTTCAGCTATCAGCTGGTGCAGGGTTACGACTTCTACTGGCTCTGGAAGCACAAGGGCGTGCGCTTCCAGATGGGGGGCAGCGACCAGTGGGGCAACATCACCACCGGTACGGAGCTCATCCGGCGCATGGGGGGAGAGGAGGCCGTCAGCAACCCTGCCTTCGCCATCACCACGCCGCTGCTCACCAAGGCCGATGGCAGCAAATTCGGCAAGAGCGAGGGCGGCAACATCTGGCTCGATGCGAAGCGCACCTCGCCTTACAGGTTCTACCAGTTCTGGCTCAATACTGCCGACGCGGAGTCGGAGAAGTGCCTGCGGATCTTCACCACCTGGGAGCAGGAGCGGGTGGAGGCCCTGATTGCCGAGCATGCCAAGGCGCCGCACCAGCGGGCCTTGCAGAGGGCGCTGGCGGAGGAGATCACGAGCCGGGTCCATGGCCGGGAAGAGCTGAAGGCTGCGCAGCAGGCGAGCGAGATCCTCTTCGGCAATGCCACGGCCGATGCGTTGGACCGCCTCACGGACCGGCAATGGCTCGAGGTGTTCGAGGGGGTGCCGCAGGCCGAGGTTCCGCGCGAGCGCCTCATGGGCGCCGCAATCACCGATCTGCTCACGGAGCTGACGGGCTTCCTTCCCAGCAAGGGCGAAGCGAAGCGTGCCTTGAAGGAAGGCAGCATCAGCGTGAATCGCCAGAAGGTGGAGGAGGCGTGGACTGCGGATGCCAATCGGCGTTTCCTCCTGCTGCAACGGGGCAAGAAGAACTACTTCCTGGTGAAGGTGGCGGGCTAGACCTCAAGGAGCAGGTTGCACCCCCGCGCATCGCTGTTGTCGAAGCGGCCCAGCACCTCGAAGGCCCCGTCCTGGTGCCTGCGCCCCAGGTCTTGCGTGCTGATGAAGGGGCAACTGGCCACGTTGGCGAGGTCGATGATGTCGAGGCCTCCCGTTCGGCCGTCCGGCACCGTAGCGAACGGGTCGTTCACCTCGCGTATGCGTACCCGCATCCACGGCGGGCACCGGTATACGCCCTCCCCGCCGCTCCAGGCCTGCGAGAGCAGTTCCGTCATGCCGTACTCGCTGTGGATGGCCGGCACCCCGAAGGCCTCACGCAGTATCCGGTGCAGCTCCTCCCGCACCAATTCGGGCCGGCGCCCTTTCATGCCGCCCGTCTCCATGATCACGGTATGGCGCAGCGGCATCGGATGGTGCTCGGCCAGGTCGAGGAGGGCGAAGGTGACGCCGAGCAGCAGGGTGGGCCGGCCTTCTGCCTCCGAGCGGCGGAGCGCCTCCGCCAGCTCGTCGTACCGGTAGAGGTAGGTGCCGCTGAGCGCATCGCCCGTGGCCGCGATGAGGCGCTCAGCCATATGGACCAAAGAGCTGCCCGAGCGCTCGAGGTAGGAGGGCAGCAGCGCCAGTATGCGCCAACCCTGAGGCGGGCCATAGGCAGCAGTGAAGGAAGCCATGAAGGACCGCTCGTAGAGGTCCGGCCAGGGCACGGGGTGCCGGCTGGTGACGGAGGCGGTGGTGCCGCTGCTGGTGAACGTGATCGTGGGCTTGAGCCCCTCAAGCAGCACGGTATGCCGGCGGAACGCCGTGATGGGGAGGAACGGGATGCCAGCCACCTCGCGCACCTCGGCCGGGTCCTGCCCCAGTCCTTCAAGGAATCCCCGGTACACAGGGTTCGAGGAGGCATGCAGACGGAATAATCCAAGGGCGGCGGCGTTGAACTCCTCAGCGGTGCGGACGGCCAGGACCTGCTCCCGGAAGAGGGTGGGGCTGGGCTGTGGCACCGCTGGCGGCATACCTTTGGAACAATGCGACCGATGCGCACCTCGCGGGTAAAAGTAGCCGGGCTCCTGGCCATCGCCATGGCGGCGGTGCTCGGCTGCCGCAAGCCGGAGGAGTTCCCGGTGGAGCCGGTCATCACCTTCCGATCGTTCACCCAATACCAGGATTCGGCCTCCTTCGTCATCGGTTTCACCGATGGTGACGGGGATGTGGGCCTGGACGCCGGTGACAATCAGCCGCCGTTCGACACCGGGTCGACCTACTACCACAACCTCTTCCTGGATTATGATGAGCTCCGGAACGGCGTGTGGACGCGCGTGGACTTCGCGCTCCCGCTGTACTACCGCATCCCGCGCATCACACCCACCGGCCAGAATAAGGCGCTGGAGGGGGAGATTGCCGTGGCGTTGAAGCCTTGGCCCATCGTGCCGGGCAATCCGTTCGATACCGTCCGCATCTCCGCGCGCTTGGTTGACCGCGCACTGCACACCAGCAATACGGTGGTCAGCGATCCGGTGAAGGTGGCGCCCTGAGGGGCGCGGTCACATCTCGCCGGCGAGCGCCTCGGAGACGTTGATCAGGTGGTCGCCCACCTTCTCGCAGCTGCTGAACAGATCGTGGTAGACGAGGCCGCTGCGAACGTTGTAGTCGCCCTCCTCGATGCTCTTCCAATGCTTGTGCCTCAGTTGGTCGCGCAAGGCATTGATGCGCTGCTCGGCCTCCACGGCCTCATCCAGCCGCACGAGGTCCTGGTCCGCATCCAGGTTGCGGTGCATCACCTCGAAGGCCTGGTCCAGCAGGTCGAGCATGCCGGAGAGGTCCTGCCGCTGCTCCGGTGTGAACCAGACGCGGTCATCGAGCTTGCGCTCCATGGCCTTGCTCATCTGGAAGAAGATGTCGCCCACGCGCTCCAGGTCGCCCACGATGCTGAGCATGCCGCGGATGCGCTGGGTGACCTCCTCGTTGCGCGCCTCGGTACTGGTCTTGGTAAGGTACTTGCCCACCTCCACCTCGATGCGGTCGGTGAGCTGCTCGTATCGGGCCATGCGCTGCATGAGCCGGTCGCGCTGCACGCTCTCGCGCGCGGTGAGCAGTTCGCGCGTCATGCCCAGCATCTCATGGGTGACACGGCCGAATCGGGCGATCTCACGACGTGCCTCGATGAGGGAGACCTCGGGGGAGAGGGGGATGTCAGCATCGAGGTATTCCAGCCGGTATTCCTCATCCAGCTGGGTGCGGGCGGGCACCATCCATGTAACGATGCGCTCAAGCAGGGGCACGAATCCGACCAGCAGCAGGGTGTTGGTCACATTGAAGCTGATGTGGAGCGCGGTGAGCGCCCACATGATCGAGGCATGGTCGTAATAGGGCGAGGCGCCGAAGGTGGCTGCCACGTAGCGGTCGATGAGGTCGAGGTATGGCCTGAACAGGAGCAGCGCCCAGGCCACGCCGATGAGGTTGAACAGCAGGTGGGCGCGTGCCGTGCGCTTGGCCCATGCACTGGCCACAAGGGCGGCGATGTTCGCCGTTACCGTGGTGCCGATGTTCTCGCCCAGCACCAGCGCTGCGGCCATGTCATAGCCGATGGTCCCGTTCTCGCAGAGCACCAGGGTGAGTGCGATGGAGGCGCTCGAGGACTGGATGACCGCCGCCAGCGCGGCGCCGATGAGCACGAACAGCACCACGGAGAGCATGCCCCGGTCGCTGAGCCCATGGAGGAAGCGCAGCGCCTCGGGCGAGGGGGCGGGGACCGACTGCTTGAGGAACTCGATGCCGAGGAAGAGCAGGGCTGCGCCTAGCAGGAATTCGGCGCCTGCTCGGGCCCGAGGCGCCCTCATGAACAGCAGCGGGAAGGCGATGCCGATGATGGGGATGGCCAGCTTGGTGATGCTCACATCGGCGAACACCGCCCAGCTGAACAGCACGGCCTTCAAGGTGGTGCCGATGTTGGCGCCCATGATCACGCTGATCGCCTGACGCACCGAAAGCAATCCGGCGTTCACGAAGCCGACCACCATCACGGTGGCCGCGCTGCTGCTCTGGATCACCCCGGTGCTCACCAAGCCCGTGAGGACGCCCCGCAAGCGGTTGGCCGTCATGCTGGCCAGCACGTTGCGCATGCGGCGCCCCGCTACTTTCTGGAGGCCTTCGCTCATCACCTTCATCCCATAGATGAAGAGGCCCAGCGACCCAGCCAGGGTAAGGAACTCGATCAGCCCGAAGCGCATGGGGAATGGCGGCGCAAGCTACCCGGCCTGTGTTTCGGAAAGGTTAAATCACCGGTCCTGCCTGTCGGGCATCCCCGCTCGGGGGTAAACTTGCCCTACGTGCCGGCACGCACCGTCATGGGCCAACTCACCCCACGCCAGATCGCATTGCTCGCCTCCATGGCGGTGGCGGCCATCGGTGGCCTGCTGGCTGGCATGGGCGCCGACATCGCCGGTTCATCCCTGGCGCCCTGGTGGCCGTTCCTGTGCGCGCTGGCCATCCTCGGGGTGGCATACGCAACGTTCTCATTCGGCATCGAGCGTTTCGTGCATGGGCGGATCAAGACGCTCTATCGCACCGTTCACGATCTGCGGCGCGGGAGGCCTGCGCCGGAGCGGACCGCTGCGGGCGATGAGCTCAGCAGGGTGAATGCGGAGGTGGCGGAATGGGCCAGCGAGCGGCGCACGGAGATCCGCGAGCTGCAGGAACGCGAGAAGTTCCGCCGCGAATTCATAGGCAACCTGGCCCATGAGCTGAAGACGCCCATCTTCAACATCCAAGGCTACATCCTTACGCTGCTGGAAGGCGGGCTGGAGGACGAGAAGGTGAACCGCGACTTCCTGGAGCGCGCCTCCAACGGAGTCGACCGCCTGATGAAGATCGTGGAGGACCTGGACATGATCTCGAAGCTCGAGAGCGGCGTTATGGACCTCCGGCTTGCGGTGGTGGACCTCCATGAGGTGGTGCGCGACGCCATCGAATCCCTTGAACTGCAGAGCGCATCCAAAGGGGTGAAGCTGGTCAACGGCGTGGAGCGCGGCACACCTGTGCGGGTGGATCGCGATCGGCTGATGCAGGTGCTGGTGAACCTGTTCACGAATGCCATCAACTACGGCCGTGAGGGGGGGGGCTGCCACGTTTCAAGCTACCTGCTCGGCGACCAGGTGGCCGTGGAGGTGGCGGACGATGGCATCGGCATCAGCCCCGAGCACCTTCCGCGGCTGTTCGAGCGCTTCTACAGAGTGGGCAAGAGCCGCGCCCGGAACGAGGGCGGCTCGGGACTGGGCCTGGCCATCGTCAAGCACATCATCGATGCCCATGGGCAGAGCATCACGGTGAAAAGCGTGGAGGGCAAGGGCACCACATTCACCTTCACGCTGCAGCGTCCCGATTGATCAGCGCCCGGTCACGGCCTCGTCGTAGAGCATCACTTCATTCTCGTTGTTGATGCTGATACGGGGGATGTCGTCGAACACCGTCACCTTGCCCGTTACGCAGACCTTCTTCTGAAGGAAATGGGTCTCAGGGTCGTAGCTGAAATTGGGCCCGTTGTACTCCCAGATGGTGGCATAGAAGTCCTGATGCGGGTGCATCCGGTCGAAGTTGAGGTAGATGGCCTTGGCCTTCGCGGTCTTGCGGGTGCTCACCACGGTGCCGCATACCGTGGCCGTCTTGCCGATGTGGTATTTCGCCTGCACCGTGTTGAACATGCCCTTGGGGAGCGGTGCCCGCAACGGCTCGGCCTCGCCGAAGAAGGGATCGCCCTCGGCATACCAGTCCTGCGGCTCGCGCATGGCCTCGATGCGCGCTTCCGTGGCATCGTCCAGCGCATGGAAGAAGTCCAGGCCGGTGAGGCGCTCCACGCTGTCCACGGGGACGGCGTAGCTGATGGGCGGGTATTCCTGTGCGGCATTCCGCATCACGAAGGCAATGGCCTTGGGCTGCTCGCCATCCAGGTCGGCGATCACCTTCCAGAAGAGCTCCGGGATGCTCACCTCATTCTTCCTGTCCGCTTTCTGCAGGGTGGGCAGGTCCTCCCGGAGCACAGGGCCTGTGACCACGAATACCCGGCGCTTGCTGAAGTTCACGTAGCGGCGCCCCCAATCCTCCAGCTCCGCCCACGTGCCGCGGTTCAGCTCAGGCTTCTGCGGGCTGATGTTGCTGTAGTAATAGGTGGCCAGCAGGGCATCGCCGTTCCACCGCATATCGGCGCTCGGCACCAGGTGCCCGCGGTCGTAACCGCTGTTCCAGTAATCGGCCGTGACCGCGGTGCCCGTGCTCACCTTGGGATCGGGAAGGAATGAGTCGATGCGGGCCAGGCTGCCGGTGATGAGGTCCGGCGAAGCGATGTGCGCGACCCATTTGGCCTGCTCGTGCCGTTCGCTGTACACGAGCAGGTGGCCCGGGTGCGTGATGAGGGTCTCGCCGGCCTCGAGCTTCGGCAGGCCTTTGGCGAGCAGGTCGCGCCGGATGATGGCCAGCTTGGTCGAGTCGAGCCTGGCGGTGAGGGCCTGCTGCTGCTCGCGAAGCCGTGCGCCATGTTCCATCAGCCGGTTGAGCCGCTGGTCCAGGTCGTCCTGCGCTGCCGTTGCCAGTGCGTAGGAAAGGGAGCAAAGAAGAAGGGCGTACCGTTTCGGCATGGCCGCAAAGTAACGGGAGTGCCTCAGCAGAGGGCGGCCGCCAGCTCTTCCAAGGCGCTTTCCAGAAGCGGTGCGTGCGCGCTCACCGGCTCAGCTCGGGGTGGCAGCGCTTCGCGGAGCGCGCGGCGCACGTCGAGCGCTTCCTGCACCTGCACCACGAAACGCCCGGTGCGGCGATGCAGCTCACCCAGGTATTCCTGCTCCAGCTGACCGGGAGTGGGCACAACGAGAGCCGAGCGTCCCAAGGCCGCGAGGTCCATCAGGGTGGTGTAGCCGCTCCGCGAGATGATAAGGCGGGCCCCGCGCAGGGCCGCACCGAGCGCAGCCCCATCGAGATGGGCACGGATGGCCAGCGTCCCCACCTGTTCCTGGCGGTCCAAGCCAGGCAGCCCGAGCACGAGGAGGTGGCGGCCGGGAAGTGAGGACAGTTGGCTGATGAGCCGGTGCTCGAGGAGCGTGCGCTGGGGCTCCGGGCCGCTGATCACCGCTACCGTATCATAAGGGCCCTCCGCAGGCCCTTCCCGCTGCAGCCGGCTCACTGTTCCGATGTATCGCGCATTGCCAGGCCACGGGCGTCCATGGGAGAGTTCGCCGGCCAGCCCCGGCGCTTCCGGTTCATCCATCACCCAGCAGCGGTTGAAGCGGCTGATGTGCAGGCGATTCACCCGGCGCAAGGCGCGTTGCGCGAAGGGCGTGTACGGGAAGACCTGGTGCGTGATGAGCACACTGTGGAGGTCGGGGCTGCGGATGCCGAACCGCTGGTCGCTGATCACCGCGTTCAGCCGCAGTTCCGGCCGGAGCCGTTCGAAGAGCGCCCGCTCGGCGTGCACGCTCCGCACCATGGCCGGGAACTGGCGGGCCATGCTCCATAGCTGGCTGGGGCCGCGGCCGTAGCGAATCTCGACACCGGGCAGCACCACATGCTCCAGGTCAGGGAATTCCCGGCGGAGCAGCTCCAGCGGGCCCTTGTCGGCCCCGATCACCGGTTGCGCGCCGAGTTCGACCAGCCTGCGGATGATCGGCACGCACCGCGATGCGTGGCCCAGGCCCCAGTCGAGCGGTGCAACCAGGATGCGGGCTCCGTTGAACATGTCGGCGAAGGTGCGTGCGGCGACGTGATGCGATCGTTAAGCTGCGGCAAGTTCGACAACCCGCCGGCTATCGCCCGGGGGCTACCTTCGCGCCCCTCTCCGGTAGGCCCGCGTGCAGCCGGGTAAAGCATGGGTAAGAACAAACTGGCTCGCTTCGCCGAGAACCTCACCTTCGAGCATGTGGTGCAGCCCGCGTTCGAGGAGCTCGTGCAGGGCAGCTTCCCGCTGAAAGGCCGCTGGAACGCTGATTTCTTCCAGCGCGAGGCGCCCTTGGTGCTCGAACTGGGCTGCGGGCGCGGCGAATACACCCTGGGCCTGGCTCGGCTGAATCCGGAGCGGTGCTACATCGGGGTGGACATCAAAGGCGCACGCATCTGGCGCGGTGCCCGGAATGCGCGGGAGGAAGGCCTGAGCAACGTGGGTTTCCTGCGCACCCATGTTGACCATGTCACGCGGTGCTTCGGTCCGCAGGAGGTGGATGAGGTCTGGCTCACCTTCAGCGACCCGCAGCTGGGCAAGCCCCGCAAGCGCCTCACCAGCCCGATCTTCCTTGCGCGCTACAAGGAGATCCTGAAGCCCGGGGGACTGGTGCACCTGAAGACCGACAGCCCGGTGCTGTACGAATACACGCTGGAGATGATCGAAGAGCAGGGTTTGCGCATCCATGAGCATAGCGCCGACATCTATGCCGACCTCATGCATCGCGCATCGCCTGAGGAACAGGCTGTCCTGGGCATCCGGACCTACTACGAGAGCATGTGGCTGGAGGAAGGCCGTACGATCCATTACGTCCGGTTCTCGCTGGACTGAGGCATGGATGCCATCACGCTCAAGCCCATGCGCCTCACGCGGTCGGTGTATCCCTGGCTGCTGATGAAGGCTTGGCTTCGCAAGGCGTGGTGGTTGCATGCCGTGTTCGTCGGTGTCGGGGCCTGCGCGTTCCTTTCCGCGGCAGGGGCGCTCCGCTTCCACGGGCTTGTGCTCTTTTCCCTGCCGGTCATTCGAATGGTGGTCCTTGCCGCATGGGCCAGTCGAAAGGACAATCAACAAGTCAACGAGGAGCGGCGATTCACGGTCGATGCGGATCGGTTCGTGGGCACGACCTCATCCGGTGCGCGGAGCGAGGTTCCGTGGTCATATGTGGTGCGCGTATCCGAGCTCGACAGGCTTTGCCTGCGGTGCACCTCAGCCGGACGGATGCCGATTCCGGCCAAGCCCGACCTCTCCGGCACCGATGCTGTGGAACGCTTCAGGCGATGGATCGCTGCACGACCAGCGGCATGATCATGGGCGCGAACGGCAAAGCACCTAGGAAGCAGCTGCGAGCGGGGGCGGTGCAACAGCGTGACTTCTTCGCTGATGTGATGGATGTGGTGCGCCAGATCCCGTGCGGGCGGGTGACGAGCTATGGCGCGATCGCCAAGTACCTTGGTGCGGCACGGTCGGCCCGTATCGTCGGGTATTGCATGAATAACAGCCACACCGTGAAGCCGCCCGTACCGGCGCATCGCGTGGTGAACAGCGCGGGCATCCTCACCGGCAAGCACCACTTCGGCCCGGATGACCGCATGCAGAAGCTGCTGGAGGGGGAAGGCGTGCGTGTGAAGGACGACCAAGTGGTGGACTTCGCAGCCCGGTTCTGGGATCCGGTGACCGAGCTTCGGCTCTGAGCGGCGGAAGAGGAGCCGGGCCGTGCTCCCAGAAGTGGTGGATCCGCAAGGAGCGGAGGCGCTTTCCGGGGCGGGCCGTGCAATCCGTTCCGTCGCGCATTAGCTTGCTGGCTCAATCGGATCAGCCATGGAAGCGCAGATCACCTTTTCCAGCGACCACGCCCAGGTGGAGGTCCACCCGCAACAGCATCTGGTTCGGCTCACCTGGCGGTGCAGCGCGACCGGAGAGGCCTATCGCGCGCCCTCGCTTGCTGTGCTCAAGGCCGTGAGGGATTTCGGGCTGAAGCACTTCCTGAGCGACTCCCGTGGCCTGGGCTCCATCCTCTTCGCGGACCGGGCTTGGAGCGAGCGGGAGGTGATTCCGAGGCTCCTCGAGGCCGGCCTGGTCCGCATCGCAATCGTGAGCGGCACCGATGGCCTCCAGGTAATCGCAGTGGACAACATGGTCAGCACCATTCCGGCCTCTGCGGCCAGCGTAGCCTACTTCGATGACCCCTCCATGGCACAGCTCTGGCTGTTGGAGAACGATGGCGTGGAGGTGTCGATTCCGGCGCCAGGCGGCTCCGGGAAGGCGGGGCAGCACTAGCGGGCCGCTCCGCCCATAGCCCTTGCGGACGTGTCGGGACAGGGTCCGGGGTTGCCTAATTTCGCCCACCCTTTGTCATGCCGGTAACGCCAGACGCGGTCCGCTCCGCCCTATCGCGCATCATTGAGCCCGACCTGAAGAAGGACATCGTGGCCCTTGGGCTGGTGCGCGATATCCGCATCGAAGGCCGTGCCGTCCATGTGAGCGTTGAGGTGAGCAATCCCGCCATGCACAGCCGCAAGCGCATGGAGGAGGCGGTGATCTTCAACCTCAAGCAGGCGCTGGGCCAGGAGGTCGATGTGCGGGTGCAGGTGTCTCCCCTCAGTGGCGAGCGCGCCAGCGTGCGCAAGGTGCTGCCCCACGTGAAGCACATCGTAGCCATAGCCAGCGGCAAGGGCGGCGTGGGCAAGAGCACCATCACCGCCAACCTCGCTGCCGGCCTCGCCGCGCGCGGATTGCGCGTGGGCCTCATCGACGCCGATATCTACGGTCCCAGCATGCCGTTGATGTTCGACGTGGTGCACGAGAAGCCCGGAACGCGCGAGCGGGACGGCAAGCATTGGATCGTCCCCGTGGAGAGCTACGGGGTGAAGCTCCTCAGCATCGGCTTCTTCGCTCAGACCGATCAGGCCATCGTGTGGCGCGGTCCCATGGCCACCAAGGCGCTGGAACAGATGATCAAGGATGTGGACTGGGGCGAACTCGACCTCATGCTCATCGACCTGCCGCCGGGCACCGGCGACATCCACCTCTCGCTCGTGCAGGCGGTGCCCCTCTCGGGCGCCATCATCGTGAGCACGCCGCAGCCGGTGGCCCTCATCGATGCGCGCAAGGGTGTTGGCATGTTCAGGCTTCCCAGCGTGAACGTGCCGGTGCTGGGCATCGTGGAGAACATGGCCTGGTTCACACCGGCCGAGCTGCCGGGCAATCGCTACTACATCTTCGGCAGGGGGGGGGCGAAGGCGCTGGCCGAGGAGCTGGGCGTTCCCTTCCTGGGCGAGGTGCCGCTGATTCAGAGCGTGCGAGAGGCGGGTGACGTGGGCCGGCCGGCTGTACTGCAGGGCGGTACGCCTGCTGCCGAGCCGTTCGGCCATCTTTGCGCCGCAGTCGCCGACAAGGTGCTGCATGCCATGCCCGCCTGAGCCATGGACCGCATGGAACGTGAATCGTTGGAGGCCCGCATTCGGGAAGCCCTCGGTGAGCTGCGGCCCTTCCTCGAGGCCGATGGCGGCGACATCACCCTGGAGGAGGTGACGGCCGAAGGCGTGGCCCGGGTGCGCCTTCATGGAGCCTGCACCAGCTGCGCCATGGTGCCCATGACCATGAAGGCCGGTGTGGAGGAGGCCATCAAGCGCGCGGCGCCCGCCATCCTGAGCGTGGAGGCCGTCAACCTGCCCGTTCGGGAGCCGGGGGCGGGCCTTACCGCCTGAGGGCGCGAACATCCGGGCGCCAGCCGTGTTGCTTGCTGCGGTGACGGTGGTCACCCCCACGCCCAACGACGCAGCCCTACCTTCGCGCCGGAATTCCATGCCTACAGCAACGCAGCAGGCCAAGGCCGTCGAGGAACGGCGGAACGTGGTCATCCTCTTCGCCGGCGACAGCGGCGACGGCATCCAGCTCACCGGCGCGCAGTTCACGGACAGCAGTGCGCTCTTCGGCAATGATGTCAGCACCTTCCCCAATTTCCCGGCCGAGATCCGGGCGCCGCAGGGCACCCTCGCCGGCGTGAGCGGCTTCCAGCTCCACTTCGGCAGCGTGGAGGTCTTCACTCCCGGCGACCAGTGCGACGTTCTGGTGGTGATGAACGCCGCGGCGCTCAAGGCGAACCTCAACAAGCTGAAGCCTGGCGGCATCATCATCGCCAATAGCGATGGCTTCGACAAGAAGAACCTGCGCCTCGCGGGCTACATCGACGAGGCCGACCCGCTCACCGACGGCACCTTGGCGCAGTACGTGCTCCACAGCGTGGATGTCACCAAGATGACGCGTGCCGCCCTCGAGGGCCTCACCCTCGGCATGAAGGAGAAGGACCGCTGCAAGAACATGTTCGTGCTCGGCTTCATCAACTGGATGTTCAACCGGGGGATGGAGAGCAGCGAGCGCTTCCTGCAGCAGAAGTTCGCCAGGAAGCCGGACCTGCTCGAGGCCAACCTGCGCGCGCTCAAGGCCGGTTACCATTTCGGGGATACCAGCGAGACCTTCACCACGCGCTTCGAGGTGAAGCCCGCGCCGATGCCCAAGGGCACATACCGCAGCATCACCGGTAACCAGGGCGTGGCGCTGGGCCTGGTGGCGGGCGCGCAGAAGGCGAAGCTGGGCCTCTTCTATGGCAGCTACCCCATCACGCCGGCCAGCGACATCCTGCACGAGCTCTCGCGCCACAAGAACTTCGGGGTGGTCACCTTCCAGGCAGAGGATGAGATCGCCGCCATCGCTTCGGCCATCGGTGCCAGCTATGGCGGGGCGCTGGGCGTGACGGCCAGCAGTGGCCCCGGGGTCGCGCTGAAGACGGAGGCCATGGGACTCGCGTTCATGCTCGAGCTGCCCCTGGTGATCGTGAACGTGCAGCGCGGCGGCCCCAGCACGGGCCTGCCCACCAAGACCGAGCAGGCCGACCTCTGGCAGGCGGTGCATGGCCGCAACGGCGAGGCGCCCATCCCCGTGATCGCGGCCAGCACGCCCATCGACTGCTTCGATATGGCCTTCGAGGCGGTGCAGATCGCACTGGAGCACATGACGCCCGTGATCCTGCTCACCGACGGCTACATCGCCAACGGCGCGGAGCCCTGGCGCTTCCCGCAGTCGGGCGATCTGCCGGAGATCGCCCCGCCCTTCATCAAGGCACCGAACGATGGCGAGCGGTTCCTGCCTTACTTGCGCGACGAGCGCGGCGTGCGCCCATGGGCGCTTCCCGGACAGCCGGCGCTCCAGCACCGCATCGGCGGCATCGAGAAGCAGGACAAGACCGGCAACATCAGCTACGAGCCGAGGAACCATGAATTGATGGTGCGCCTGCGCGCCGAGAAGGTCGCGCGGATAGCCGACCGCTTCAAGCCCATCCGGTTGGACAGCGGCCCCCCCGAAGGTGATGTCCTCATCGTGGGCTGGGGCAGCACGTACGGCGCGATTCGGACAGCCGCGCTCGAGTTGCAGGCCGAGGGCCGCAGCGTGGCGCACGTGCACCTGCGCCACCTCTTCCCCTTCAACAAAGGTCTGGGGCCGCTGCTGAAGAAGTACAAGCAGGTGCTGGTTCCCGAGATGAACAGCGGCCAGCTGCGACAGCTGCTCCGCGCGGAATTCCTCGTGGATGCACAAGGCCTTAACAAGATCCAAGGTTTGCCTTTCACCAGCGCGGAGATCAAAGAGGCCGTGCTAAACCTGCTGAGGAAATGAGCGCCGTGAATGGATCCGCGCCCGCGGAGAAGGTGGATTTCGCGAGCGACCAGGAGGTGCGCTGGTGTCCCGGCTGCGGCGACTACAGCATCCTGAAGCAGGTGCAGACGCTGCTGGAGCAGAGCGGCAGGAAGAAGGAAGAGGTGGTCTTCATCAGCGGCATCGGCTGCAGCTCGCGCTTCCCATACTACCTGGATACCTATGGCCTGCACGGCATCCACGGACGCGCGCCGGCCATCGTGAGCGGCCTGCGCACCGTGCGCCCCGATCTCAGCGTATGGATGATCACGGGCGACGGCGACGCGCTCAGCATCGGCGGCAACCATATCATCCATCTGCTGCGCCGCAACGTGGATGTGAACGTGCTGCTCTTCAACAATGAGATCTACGGCCTCACCAAGGGCCAGTACTCGCCCACCTCGCCCGAAGGAGCCGTGACGCGCAGCACGCCGATGGGCAGCACCGATCATCCATTCAACCCGCTCGCGCTGGTGAAGGGATCCGATGGCACCTTCATCGCCCGCAGCATGGACCGCGACCCGAAGCACATGCGCGAGGTGCTCGCCCGCGCTGATGCGCATCGCGGCACCTCGCTCGTGGAGATCTACCAGAACTGCAACGTATTCAACGACGGCGCCTTCGAGGTCTTCACGGAGAAGGCCAGCAAGCCGACGCATACGCTCTTCGTGGAGCACGGCAAGCCGCTCACCTTCGCAGGCGGCACCAAGGGCATCTGCATCAAGGACATGAGGCCGCGCGTGATCGACATCGGCCCGGACTTCTCGCCCAACGACTGCTGGATCCACGATGAGCGAGACAACTTCAAGGCTTCCATCCTCGTGCGCCTCTTCGAGGACCCGCGCCATGAGGGCGCCTTCCCGCGCCCCTTCGGCGTGTTCTATGTGGCCGACCGCCCCACGCACGAGGAGAAGCTGCAGGCTCAGGTGAGGCGCGCGAAGGAGGTGAAGGGCACAGGCGACCTGGACGCGCTGCTCAAGGGCGAGCACACCTGGACCATTGCGTAGCGCTCAGCGCTTCAGTTCCGCGGGTATCGCGCACACCGGGGGCAGCGTCATCTTGTGCGCGTTGGCCGCCTGCCGCCGATCGAAGATGGCGAGCACCTCGCGCTGCCGGGGCGTGAGCCCGAGCGCCTCCGCCTCAAGGCCGCGCTCGCGCAGGTCCATGGCCCATTCCAGCTCCGGATAGCTCGCGCCGATCTGGTCCTCGTCGCTGCGGTCGTCGCCCCAGAGGCCATCGGTGGGCTTGGCCTGCAGGATGCTCTCGATGATGCCCAGCTCGCGCGCCACGGCGTACACCTCGGTCTTGGTGAGGTCGGCGATGGGCGACAGGTCCACCCCGCCATCACCGTACTTGGTGAAGAAGCCGATGCCGAAGTCCTCCACCTTGTTGCCGGTTCCCGCAACCAGGAAGCGGAGCAGGCCGGCGAAGTAGTATAGCGTGGTCATCCTCAGCCGCGCCCTGGTGTTGGCGAGCGACAGCTGCAGCTGGTGGTCGCCGTCGGGCTTGGGGAAGGCGGCCACCAGCTGGTCGAAGACGGGGGTGAGCTTCACCACCTCCACCTGCACGTTGGGGTGCCGCTGGCGCAGCCACGCGATGTGGTCCTGCGCGCGCTGCACCTGGCTGAAGGCCTGGTGGATGGGCATCTCCACGCAGAGCGTGGGCAGGCCGGTGCGGGCGCAGAGCGCACTGGTCACGGCGCTGTCGATGCCGCCGCTGATACCGATGACGAAGCCACGCTGGCCGTTGCGCCCGCAATAGGAGCGGAGCCAGTCGGTGATGTGGTCGATGATGCGTGCTGTCTGCATAGCGTAGCAATGGAAAAGCCCTGCCAAGTTCGGCAGGGCTTCCCGAATCCGTATCGGCGGGCTCAGAAGAAGACGCCCACGGTGAGCTCGAGGTAGTGCGCGCGTGCCTTCACGCCATCCACATCGAGTATGTTGGTGAACCCGTTGTTATAGGTTATGCCCGTCACCAGGCTGGTGTTGCCGCTGAAGTTGTACTCCAGGCCGGCGCCCACGATGAGCGAGGCCTTGTAGAGCGCGATGTCGTCTTGGAGGTTCTCGTCCGTCACCTCCTCGAACTTCTCGACCAGGGTGGGGGCATTCGCGTAGTACTGCGGCACCACGTAATCGGCCCGTGCGCGGATATTGAAGGCATTGCCGGCACCCACCACCGCGTAGTACCGCATGTAGCCGATCTCGTTGGTCATGAGCTTGATGGTGAGCGGCAGCTCGATGTACTGCAGCTTCACGTCCGTCTCAAGCTCCTTCAGCTTCTTCGGCCCGCCCGGGGCATCGAAGTACTCGAAGTCCTGCTGCCACTTCGCCACCATGTTGTTCAGGTTGAGGCCCGTGGCGAACCGGTAATTGCCGGTGGTGCCGATGGGCAGCTCGAGGAGCAGGCCGAAGGTGTAGCCCAAGCCTGCACCGCCGGCCTTGATGTTCTTGCTATCGGGGTTCACCCAGCCCATGTTGGGGCTCAGCTTCAGGCCGAAGCGGACGCCCACGTCGTCCTGCGCCTGGGTGGAGAGAACGCCCATCAGGGCAATGGCGAGGGCGGCAATGGCCTTCCCTCCGATGCGGGACGTTGCGGTCTTCATAGGTTTGGGCTCGATGTTCGAGTGCGAAAGTAAAGAGCGGTTCCTGCGCCCAGCGAATACCGTGCTGATCATTGCCGCCCTCGCCCTGCCGGCCTGCGGCGGCCCCGACGGACCGCCTGTCCCGGAGGCGGAGCCCGTGGAGATCCGCATCGAGCGGCTCGACCAGGACCTCTTCCATGCCCCGCCGGACAGCATGGCGGCCACCAGCCTGAAGGCCTACGCACAGTACGGCGAGTTCTACCGCATCTACATCGAGGACATCCTGCAGGGCGCTCCGATCGGCGATCCCCGGCTGCCGATGGTGCTGCACCGCTTCGTGCTCGACCCCGATTGGCGCGATGCGCAGCAGGCGGTGGATAGCGTGCTCGGCGACCTGGAGCCGCAGCGCGTGCAGCTATCGCTGGCATTCACCCGTCTCAAAGGCCTCTTCCCGGACAGCCTCACCCCGCGCGTGGTGGCGTTCAACTCGGGGTACAATTACGGCATCTTCCCCACGGACAGCGTGCTGGGCGTGGGCGTGGAATGGTTCATCGGCAAGGGGCACCGCGTCATCGGCTACCTGGCGCCGGAAGCCTTCCCGCACTACGTGAAGAGCCGCATGGAACCGGAAATGCTCGTGCCCAGCGCAGTGAAGGGCTGGCTGCTCGTGCACTACACGCGCGATGTCAGCGGGGGCGACCTGCTGAGCAACCTGGTGGAGACCGGGAAGGTGATGGCCCTGCTCGATGCGCTGCTCCCCGAGACCCCGGCGCACCGCAAGCTCGCCTTCAGCCCCGAGCAGCTGGCCTGGTGCGAGGCCAACGAGTACGCGATCTGGAAGGAGCTGGTGGGCAAGGACCAGCTCTACAGCCGCAAGGGCGAGGACATCGGCCGTTGGATGAACGACGGGCCCTTCACCAACGGCATGCCGCGCGAGAGCCCGGGCCACCTGGGGGAATGGATAGGGCTGCGCATGGTGCAGGCCTACCTCAAGGAGCACCCCGGCACCACTTACCCGCAGCTCTTCGCCATTGACGATCCGCGGGCTGTCCTCAAGGCCTACAAACCGCGATAGGCCGAACTGGCGCACAATCACCAGCCAATCGTGGCCCGGCTGCGCCGCAAGCACAACCCAACGCATCCCTCCCCATGAAGACCTCTGACATCACCCTGCGCGTCACCCTCGATGACAATCGCGTCCCCGAGCGGATCGATTGGACGGCCGAGGACGGCGGAACGCAGAGCGCGAGCAAGGCCGTGCTCCTCTCCATCTGGGACGAGCAGGAGCGCAACACGCTGCGCATCGATCTGTGGACGAAGGAGATGACCGTGGAGGAGATGAAAGCCTTCTTCCATCAGAACATCCTCACGATGGCCGACACCTTCGAGCGGGCGACGGGCGAGGGCAGGATGGCTGCCCAGATGCGCGACTTCGCGGCGTATTTCGCCGAGCACATGCTGCCGGGGCTGAAGGGCTGAGCCTGCGCAGGGGCTCGGGGCCGGCTGCCTTCAAGCGGCAGGCGGAGCGCCGGCGCATGATCATTGAGCGCCCTGCGGCCACCGGCCTTCCCATCGCGCATTCACCTCTTCGATGAAGGCCAGGATCCCTTCGCGACCTTCTCCGGTCGCGGTGCTGGTGGTGTGCATGGGCGGCAGGGTCTCCCAGGTCTCCAGCAGCTTGCGCCGGAAGCGCGCGATGCTGGCCTGCACCTTGGGGGGCGAGAGCTTATCGGCCTTGGTGAAGACGATGCAGAAGGGGATGCCCCGCTCGCCGAGCCACTGCACCATGCCGAGGTCATTGTCCTGCGGCTCGAGCCGCGAGTCGATGAGCAGGAACACGCATTGCAGGTTCTCGCGCTTCAGCAGGTAGGTATGGATCATGCGCTCCCATACCGCGCGGTCGGCCTTGCTGGCCTTGGCGAAGCCGTAACCGGGAAGGTCGGCGAGCATCCATGGCCGGTCGCTGGTAAGGGTGCCCTCAACCCGGAAGTGCTCCACGTTCCGCGTGCGGCCCGGGGTGTTGCTCACGCGCGCCAGCTTCCGGATGGCGCAGAGCATGTTGATCAGAGAGCTCTTGCCCACGTTGCTGCGGCCTATGAAGGCATATTCGGGCAGCATTGGCGGCGCCCAATGCTTCGCCTCGCGTCCGCTGGTGAGGTGCTCGGCCCTTAGGGATTTCATGCCGCTGGGGTTCGTTGGAGGCGCCTCATGCCGCTGTGCGCGGCAGACCTTCCGGCCCTGAAGCTCGGCAGGGCATCATGCCAGGGTCCTGGCCAGCCAGCCCTCCAGGATCCTGTTGAATTCCTCGGGGTGCTCCATCATGGGCGCATGGCCGCAGCCGTCGATCCAATGGAGCTCGCTCCTGGGGAAAAGGCTGTGGAACTCATCGGCCACCTCCGGCGGCGTGATGGTGTCCTGCCGTCCCCAGATGAGGAGCACGGGCATGGCCATCTTCGGGATCTCCTTGGCCATGTTGTGGCGGATGGCGCTCTTGGCCAGTGAGAGGATGCGGATGAGCTTGGCCTTGTCGTTCACCGTCACGTAGCACTCCTCCACGAGCTCATCGGTCACGTGCCTGGGGTCATGGAAGGTGAGGGCGATCTTCTTGCGCAGGTACTCCTTGTCCTCGCGCCGGGGGAAGCTGCCTCCGAATGCGTTCTCGTAGAGCCCGCTGCTGCCGGTGAGGGTAAGGGTCCGCACGCGTTCGGCGTGCTTGGTACAATAGATGAGCGCCACATGGCCTCCAAGTGAATTGCCCAGCAGGTTCACGCGCTCCAGCCCCTTGTGCCGCAGGAAGCGGTCGAGGAAATCCGCCAGTGCCGGCACGTTGGTGTTCAGCATCGGCAGCGTGTAGAGCGGCAGCATGGGCACCAGCACCCGGTAACGCGCGGTGAAGTGGTCGAAGAGCGGCTGGAAGTTGCTCAGGGCGCCGAACAGGCCGTGGAGCAGCACGATCGGCGGCCCTTCACCGGCTTCGAGGTAGTGGAACTCGCCTTCCTGCTTGAGTGCGTGCGGCATGGTGTGCGACCAAATGTAGGGGAGCGCGGAAAAGCTGGTCCAAGCCGGCGCCGAGGAAGGGCGATGGGAGGGGGGGCGGCACCGTGGCGGCAGCGGGCCATGGCGCCAACGGTGCGGGGCCGATCACGGCGGAGGGGCCGGGATGCTTGGCAGAGGCTCCTCTGAGCTGTTGCTCTGGATAGCCCTCATAACCAGTGAGATGATAGGTGGGTGAGCGGTAAAGGTTGAAGGCGGAAGTAGGAGATCTGTTGTTAACAATGCCCACGATCTCCCACTGCTGATTCTCAGACTTTTCTAGTGCTGATGCGCTTGTGTGACAACTTTTGCACACCTTCGGCGTTGAAGAATTATCAACAAGGAGACGAAAATGGGGTAGTTTGTGGGAGTAAGTGGGCAAACGCCCTCTACTTTCGCTGCGATTCCCTCGTGCATGCGCAATGCTGGACCTGCTCGGAGAATACCCCAGCACCCTGGACGCCAAGAGCCGGGCCCTACTGCCCGCCGCGCTGAAGAAGCAGCTCGGTGGAGAGGTGGCCAAGGGCTTCGTGGTGAACAGGGATGTGTTCAGCCAGTGCCTCGTGCTCTATCCGATGGAGGAGTGGAGAAGGACCAGCGCCGATGTGCGCAGCCTGAACCGCTTCGACCCGGACAACGTGGAGTTCCTCCGGCGGTTCCTCAATGGGGCCACGCCGGTGGAGCTCGACGCCAACGGGCGACTGCTGATCCCCAAGCCGCTGATGGACTATGCCAAGCTGGGCAAGGACATCGTGTTCTCGGGCATCGGCGACCGCATCGAGATCTGGGACGAGGAGCTGCACCGGCGTGCGCTCGACGGGAAAGAGGACTTCAAGTCGCTGGCAGCGCGAGTGATGGGGGGCAAGCCCAAGGCCAATGACGCATGAGTACCACGACCCCGTTCTTTTACAAGCCTGTATCGAAGGGTTGAACATCCGCCCCGCCGGCACCTACGTGGATGCCACTTTCGGCGGCGGCGGCCACAGCAGGGCCATCCTGGAGCGGCTCGGGCCGCATGGGCGCCTGATCGCCTTCGACCGCGACCGGGATGCGTGGGCCAATGCGCCGGCGGATCCGCGGTTCACGCTCGTGAAGGCCGACTTCCGCTGGCTCCGCAACCACTTGCGCTTCCTGGGTGCGCTGCCCATCGATGGGCTGCTCGCCGACCTTGGCGTGAGCAGCCATCAGTTCGATCGCGGCGAGCGAGGCTTCAGCATCCGGTTCGAAGGCCCCTTGGACATGCGCATGGACCGCCGCGCGCGCACCACGGCGGCTGATATCGTGAACGGATGGGATGAGGCGCGCCTGGCGGGGCTGCTCAGGACCTATGGCGAGGTGGAAGGCGCCGGACGCGTGGCGAGGGCCATCGTCAGCGCACGCTCGGAGCAGCGCATCGCCACCACCCAGCAACTGGTGGCGGCCATCGCCCCGGTGACGCCGCGCAGGGACGTGAGCGGCTTCCGCGCACAGGTCTTCCAGGCGCTGCGCATCGCCGTGAACGATGAGCTGGGCGCGCTCGAATCGCTGCTGCGGCAGTGCGAGCAGGTCATCGCGCCGGGCGGCCGGCTGGCCATCATCAGCTACCACAGCCTGGAGGACCGCCTGGTGAAGAGCTGGATGCGGGCCGGCGATGCCTCGGGCGAGGAACGCAAGGACCTCTACGGCAATCGGCTGCGGCCATTCAACCCCACGAGCAGCAAGGCCATCAAGCCGACCGAAGAAGAAATCGACCGAAACCCGCGGGCCCGGAGCGCCCGCTTACGCATAGCCGAACGCACATGAACCGCATGCGAGCGCCGCAGCAGGAGGAGCAGCCGAAGCCCAAGCGGGCCGGGAAGCCGGCACGGCTGCCGGGCGCCTTCGTCAGCCTGCTCAGCGGATCCTTCCTCACCCGCGAGAACGTGCTGCGCAACATGCCCTTCATGCTCTTCTGCGCGGGGCTCATGCTCGTCTACATCGCCTATGGCTACCATACTGAGCGCGTCGTGCGCGAGCTGGAACGGACCGGGGCTGCGCTGAAGGAGCAGCGCGCCGAGTACATCACCGTGCGCGCCGAGCTGGAGAAGCAGGAGCAGCAGAGCCAGGTGGCCGGGCGCATCGGTGCGCTGGGCCTGCGCGAGAGCCGCGTGCCGCCGGTGAAGATCAAGGTCGAGGAGGGACAACTGGAGGAGATCCGGAAGCCATGAGCGACAATAGGCAATTGGTGATGCGGGCGGGTGCGGTGTACCTGGGCGTGGTGCTCTTCGCCCTCGCCATCGCCGTGCAGCTCTTCCGTATCCAGCTGGTGGAGGGCGAGCGCTGGCGGGCCAAGGCCGAGCATGTGAGCACTGCCTGGCGCACGGTGCAGCCCGAGCGAGGCCACATCTTCAGCGAGGACGGCCGGCTGCTTGCCACGAGTGTGCCGGAGTACGATGTGCGCATGGACATGGTGCCCGAAGCGCTCACCGATGAGCATTTCGCCACCGCCATCGACTCGCTGGCCTGGCACCTGGCCGACCTGTTCAAGGACCGCACGGCGGCCGAGTACAAGCGCGACCTGGTCGATGCCCGCAAGCGGCGCGAACGGTACCACCTGGTGAAGCGCCGGGCGAGCCACACGCAGGTGCAGGCGCTCCGTCGCTTCCCGCTCTACCGTGAGGGGCGCTACAAGAGCGGACTGGTCACGGAGAAGCGCCTGGTCCGAGCGCGGCCGTTCGGCCGGCTGGCAGCCCGCTCCGTGGGCTATGTGCTGCGCGACAGCAGCGCGGTGGGCCTCGAGGCGGGCTTCGATCCCTGGCTTAAGGGCCGCACCGGCCGCCGCCTCGAGCGCCGCCTCGCCGGCGGAACCTGGATGCCGATCGATGGCGAGGGCGTGGATCCCGAGCCGGGCACGGACATCCACACCACCATCGATATCAACCTGCAGGACGTGGCCGATGCGGAGCTGGAGCGCCAGCTGCACCACCATGGCGCGCAGTACGGTTGCGTGGTGGTGATGGAGGTGGCCACCGGCCGCATCAAGGCCATCAGCAACCTCACGCGCACCGAGGACAGCACCTACGTGGAGGCGCTGAACTACGCGGTGGCGCAGGCCACGGAGCCCGGCTCCACCTTCAAGCTGCCGGCCCTCATGGTGGGCCTGGACGAGGGCCTCATCAACGTCACCGACACGGTGGACACGAGGTGGGGCGTGGTGGAATACCACCGCCAGCAGATGAAGGACTCCCACCCCGGCAAGCACCGCAAGGTGACGGTGCGCCGCGCCTTCGAGCTCTCGCTCAACACCGGTGTGAGCCTGGCCGTGCACAAGGCCTACGGCAAGGAACCCAAGCGGTTCATCGAAGGGCTCAGGCGCATGCGCCTCCATGAGCCCACCGGCGTGATGATCCCCGGTGAGGCGGTCCCCACCCTGCGTGGCCCCGGCGAGAAGGGCTGGAGCGGCATCAGCCTTCCATGGATGAGCATCGGCTACGAGGTGGCGCTGACGCCCCTGCAGATGCTCACCTTCTACAACGCGGTGGCCAACAATGGCCGCATGATGCAGCCGCAGCTCGTCACCCGCGTATCGCGCAACGGACGCACGGTGGAGGAGTTCGAGCCCCGCGTCCTCAACGAGCGCATCTGCTCGGATCGCACGCTCGCCACGGTTCGCGAGCTGCTGCAGGGCGTGGTGGACAGCGGCACCGCTACAAACCTGCGCAGCGCGCACTTCGCCATCGCCGGCAAGACGGGCACGGCACAGGTGGCCCGCAATGGCAGCTACAAGCAGCACGGCCTCAGCTACCAGGCCTCCTTCGCCGGCTACTTCCCCGCCGACGCGCCCAAGTACAGCTGCATCGTGGTGGTGAATGGCCCAACCATGAGCGGTTACTACGGGAACATCGTGGCGGGTCCCATCTTCCAGGCCATCGCCGACAAGATCTACAGCAACCGGCTGGAGCTGCAGCAGGAGCGGCCGCTGGCGGACCTCAGCGGTCCGCGCACACCGGTGAGCATGAGCGGGCGCGCTGCCGACCTCAGCGCGGCGATGGCGGGCCTGGGCGTACCCTTCCGCCTCGAGGGCGAATCCGAGTGGGTGACCACCGAGGCCGGTGATTCCGCGGTGACGGCCCGGCCGCGCGCGATCGCCACCGATGGCAGCGGGCTCGTGCCGAACGTGCTGGGCATGGGCCTGCGCGATGCGCTCTACATCCTGGAGAACCGCGGGCTGCGCGTCCGGGTGATGGGAAGCGGCATGGTGAAGCGGCAATCGCTCCCGCCGGGCACGCGCGCCGCCGATGGCGCCACCATACTCATCGAGCTGGCATGAAGCTGCTGAAGGACATCCTCTACGGCGTCCCCATCGAGCAGGTGGAGGGCAGCACCAACACGGCCATCGAGCAGGTCGCCTTCGACAGCCGTGCCGTGAAGCCCTTGACCGCATTCGTGGCCGTGCCGGGCACCCGGGCCGATGGCCATGATTTCATCGAGAAGGCGGTTGCCGCCGGCGCCAGCGCCATCCTCTGCGAGCGCATGCCCGAGCGGTTCGCCGATGGAGTGGCCTATGTGCGCGTGAAGGACGCGGCCGAGGCCCTGGGGCTCGTGGCCGCCAACTTCCACGACCACCCCAGCAAGCGCCTGAGCCTCATCGGCATCACGGGCACCAACGGCAAGACCAGCGTGGCCACGCTGCTCTTCCGTCTTTTCCGCGCGCTGGGCACCAAGTGCGGCCTCATCAGCACGGTGGAGACGAGGATCGGGCAGAAAGCCATTCCCAGCACGCATACCACGCCCGATGCCGTCCAGCTGAACGAGCTGCTGGCGGCCATGGTTGAAGCCGGCGTCACGCACTGCTTCATGGAGGTGAGCAGCCACAGCGTGGTGCAGCATCGGGTCACCGGGCTCCGCTTCGCGGGCGGGGTCTTCACCAACATCACGCACGACCATCTCGACTATCACGGCACGTTCGCCGAGTACATCAAAGCCAAGAAGCGCTTCTTCGACGGCCTGCCCTCCACCGCCTTCGCGCTGGTGAACGCCGATGATCCCAACAGCGCGGTGATGGTGCAGAACACGCGCGCCGCCAAGCGCTCCTACGCCGTGCGGAGCCTCGCGGACCACCATGCGCGCATCATCGAGAACCAGCTCACCGGACTGCACCTCAACGTGGACGGTCACGACCTGTATGCGCGGCTCGTGGGGGAGTTCAACGCGAGCAACCTGCTGGCCGTATACAGCACGGCGCTGCTACTGGGGCAGAAGCCGCTCGACGTGCTCACCGCCTTGAGCGACCTTGAGCCGCCGCGCGGCCGCTTCCAGGTGGTGCGCGGGCCCTCCGGTGCGCTGGGCATCGTCGATTACGCCCACACCCCCGATGCGCTCCGCAACGTGCTGGAGACCATCAACGCCGTATGCGGCGGTGATGAGCGCGTGATCACCGTGGTGGGCTGCGGCGGCGACCGCGACCGCGCCAAGCGGCCGGAGATGGCGCGCATCGCCGCCGCGCTCAGCGCCGTCGTCGTGCTCACCAGCGACAATCCCCGCAGCGAGGAGCCCATGTCCATCATCGAAGGGATGCGGGCGGGCGTGCCCGCCGGCGACCAGGGGCGGGTGTTCGTGAACGCCGACCGGCGCGAGGCGATCCGGCAGGCCGTGGGCATGGCGCGCCCAGGCGACGTGGTGCTCCTGGCGGGGAAGGGCCATGAGACCTACCAGGAGATCATGGGGGTGAAGCACCCTTTCGACGATGCCGCCGTGCTGAAGGAAACCCTCGAACTGCTGCACAAGTAGATGCTCTACCACCTCTTCGACAGCATCGGCTACAGCCTGCCCGGCTCGGGCGCGTTCGGCTACATCTCGTTCCGCGCTGCCCTGGCCGTGTTCGCATCGCTGCTCATCTCGCTCTGGTTCTGCAAGGGCATCATCCGCCTGCTGCGCCGGATGCAGGTGGGCGAGACCGTGCGCGACCTCGGCCTCGAGGGCCAGCTGAGCAAGCAGGGCACGCCCACGATGGGCGGCCTCATCATCCTCTCCGCCACGATCATCCCCACGCTGCTCTTCGCCAAGCTCACCAACATCTACATCATCCTGCTGCTGGTGAGCACCGTCTGGATGGGCCTCATCGGCTTCCTCGACGACTACATCAAGGTCTTCAAGAAGGACAAACGCGGCCTGGCAGGCAGGTTCAAGGTGGTGGGTCAGGTCGGCCTCGGCCTCATCGTCGGCGCCACGGTGTACTTCCATCCGGACATCCGCACGCGCGTGGAGATCCCCGAGGTGCTCGCCGACCAGCTCGATCCCGCGTCGCTGCACACCATCACGGAGGAGGACGGCACCGTGCACTGGATGCTGGACCGCAAGTCGCCGAACACCACCATCCCCTTCGTGAAGGGCAATGAGTTCAACTATTCATCGCTGCTCAAGCCCTTCGGCCCCGAGGCGCGCGGCTACACCTGGCTCATCTACATCGCGGTGGTCATCTTCATCATCACCGCGGTCAGCAACGGCGCCAACATCACCGACGGGCTCGATGGCCTGGCCACGGGTACCAGCGCCATCATGGTGCTCACGTTGGGGGTCCTTGCCTACGTGAGCGGCAACATCATCTTCTCAGAGTACCTGGATATCATGTACATCCCCGGCTCTGGCGAGCTGGCGGTGTTCATCGGCGCGCTGCTCGGCGCATGCATCGGGTTCCTCTGGTACAACGCCTATCCGGCGCAGGTCTTCATGGGCGATACCGGCAGCCTGGCGCTCGGTGGGATCATCGCCACGCTGGCGATCCTCGTGCGGAAGGAGCTGCTCATCCCCCTGCTCTGCGGGGTCTTCCTGGTGGAGAACCTGAGCGTGGTGATGCAAGTGTCGTACTTCAAGTGGACGAAGCGGAAGTACGGGGAGGGCCGGCGGATCTTCCTGATGTCGCCGCTGCACCACCACTTCCAGAAGAAGGGCATCCACGAGAGCAAGATCGTATCGCGCTTCTGGATCGTGGGCATCATGCTCGCCGTAGCCTCCATCGTAACCCTGAAGCTGCGATGAAGAGGATCGTGGTGCTGGGGGCGCAGGAGAGCGGCGTAGGCGCGGCGAAGCTGGCGCTTCAGCGAGGCCTCGACGTCTTCGTGAGCGATGCCGGCGCTATCAAGCGGCCATACCGCGAGGCGCTCGTGGCCATGGGCGTCCGCTTCGAGGAAGGCGGCCACACCGCGGCACGCGTCCTGGAGGCCGACGAGATCGTGAAGAGCCCCGGCATACCCGACACGGCGGCGTTGGTCCGCGCAGCGCGCGTGCAGGGCATACCCGTGATCAGCGAGGTGGAGCTGGCGCATCGCTACTGCAAGGGTCGGATCATCGCCATCACCGGAAGCAACGGCAAGACCACCACCACGCTGCTCACCCACCACATCCTGCAGCGCGCCGGGGTCGATGCCGCATTGGGCGGCAATGTGGGCGCCTCCTTCGCAGGCCTGGTGGCCGAGCGCGACCACGATTGGTACGTGGTCGAGCTCAGCAGCTTCCAGCTCGACGGCATCCGTGACTTCAGGCCCCATGTGGCCATGCTGCTCAACATCACGCCGGACCACCTGGACCGCTACGAGTACCGGATGGAGCGCTACGTGGAGAGCAAGTTCCGCATCCTCCTCAACCAGGGCGAGGACGACCACTTCATCCATGGCGCCGACGACCCCGTGATCGCCGCGTGGCTCGATGGCCATGCCGTGCGCCCCCGCCGCTGGCCCTTCTCCATCGAACGCACCCTTCCGCAGGGCGCTTGCCTCATCGGCGACCGCCTGCGCATCAACACCAACCAAACCACCTTCGATATGAGCATTCAGGAACTCGCGCTTCAAGGCAGGCACAATGTGTACAACAGCATGGCCGCGGGCATCGCCGCCCGCATCCTCGACATCCGCAACGATGCCGTGCGCGAGAGCCTGAGCGATTTCCAGAACGTGGAGCACCGCCTGGAGCGAGCCGGAATGGTCAATGGCGTGGAGTTCATCAACGACAGCAAGGCCACCAATGTGAACAGCGCCTGGTATGCGCTGGAGAGCATGCGCAGGCCGGTGATCTGGATCGTGGGCGGCGAGGACAAGGGCAATGACTACGCCCAGCTCCTCCCGCTCGTGAAGGAGAAGGTGAAGGCCATCGTCTGCCTGGGCAAGGACAACGCGCGGATCAAGGAGGCGTTCGGAGGCGCGGTGAAGGACCTGGTGGAGACGACCAGCGCGGAACAGGCCGTGCAGGCCTCCTATGCCCTGGCCGAGGAGGGCGATGCGGTGCTGCTGAGCCCGGCCTGCGCGAGCTTCGACCTGTTCGAGAACTACGAGGACCGCGGCCGCCGCTTCAAAGCCGCCGTCAAGGCCCTCTAACCCCTGCCGATCATGGAGGACCGCGATCAACGACAGCCTCACCTGCGCATCGCCGGGGGGCAATTGGTGGAGGCCCGTCTCTCGGCCATGCAGGCCTGGGGCCCGCACCGCATGGAGGCCGTGGCCTGCGTGGCCGATGTGCTGTACGTGAACGACAGCCGCGCCACCTTCCTCGACGCCACGCTGGAGTCGCTCGGCACCATCGACCGCCGCATCGTTTGGATCGTAGGCGCATGGAGCGAGGACATGGGCGAGGGTGCCCTGCAGGAGCTCATGCGTGAGCGCGTGGGCGCCGTGGTGCTCTTCGGGCCCCTGGCCGATGGCTCCGAGGACAGCCTGCCGCCGCACCTCTACCGAACGGATGACCTGCGCACCGCGGTTTTCATGGCACGCGAACTCGCCTGCGCGGGCGATGCCGTCCTCTTCAGCCCGGCCTGCCCGAGCGGCAACGGCTTCGCCAACTATGAGGAACGGGGCGCCGAGTTCCGTCGGGCGGTGCGCGACCTCTGAACCGAAGGCCACGGAACGAAACGCGAAAGCACCATGAACACCGTCCTGCACCGGCTGAAAGGCGACCGCACCATCTGGATGACGGCCCTCTTGCTGGGGGTGATCAGCCTGCTGGCGGTATACAGCTCCATCAGCTCCCTGGCGGTGAAGCGCGATGGCAGCACCTTCCACTTCCTCTTCAAGCATGCGCTGATGCTCGGTTCCGGGGGGCTCATCATGTACTACGCCAGCAAGCTCCGGTACGCCGTGTATTCCAGGCTGGCTCAGCTCTTCATCTGGGTCACGGCCGGGCTTCTGCTGCTCACGCTGCTGCTCGGGTCCAACATCAATGACGCGAGCCGCTGGATCACCATCCCCATCATCAACCAGAGCTTCCAGACGAGCGACCTGGCCAAGGTCGTCCTGGTGGCCTACCTGGCGCGGGTGCTGGGGCGGCACGAGGGCGAGTGGACACTGCGCGATGTGGCCTTGAAGCTGATGGTGCCGGTGGGCGTGATCTGCGGGCTCATCCTGCCAGCCAACTTCAGCACGGCCGCGGTGCTCTTCACCGTGTGCGTCACGCTGATGTTCATCGCACAGGTGCCCCTGAAGCACCTGGCGCTGCTCATCGGATCGGCCATCACGGCCTTCGCGCTGCTGCTGCTCATCGCCGACTCGTTCCCCGACGTGCTGCCGCGCATGGCCACCTGGGCGGCGCGCCTCAAGGCCTTCAGCTCCGGCGCCGCCGACCCCGATGCGAACTACCAGGTGGAGCATGCCAAGATCGCCATCGCGACCGGCGGGCTCTTCCCCAATGGGCCGGGCAGCGGGGCATCGCGCAACTGGCTTCCGCACCCCTACAGCGATATGATCTATGCGTTCATCGTGGAGGAGTACGGCAGCATCCTCGGCGGAATGGGGCTTCTCCTGCTCTATACCATACTCCTGCACCGTTCGGTAGCGGTGGCCAAGCGCTGCGAGAAGCGGTTCGGCGCGCTCGTCGCCCTGGGCCTCGGGCTCATGCTCGTGGTGCAGGCCATGATCAACATGGCTGTAGCCGTGAACCTGGTGCCGGTCACGGGCCAGCCGCTCCCCTTGGTGAGCATGGGCGGCACCAGTATCTGGTTCACCTGCCTCGCCATCGGCATCATCCTCAGCGTGAGCCGTGGCACCGAGCAGCAATCAACCGTCAGGAAGGATGAGCGACCACGCACAGCGACCGCTTAGGGTGATGATCGCCGGCGGCGGCACCGGCGGGCACATCTTCCCGGCGATCGCCATCGCCCAGGCGGTGCGCGAACGCGAGCCGGATGCGCGTTTCCTTTTCGTGGGCGCTGAAGGCAGGATGGAGATGACGAAGGTGCCGGCCGCAGGGTTCGAGATCGAGGGCCTGCCCATCCGCGGCTTCCAGCGCGGCAGCCTGCTCAAGAACCTCGGGCTGCCATGGCGCCTGCTCCGCAGCATGCTGAAGGCGCGCGCCCTTCTGAAGCGATTCCGGCCGGATGTGGCCGTCGGCGTGGGCGGGTATGCGAGCGGTCCGCTGCTTGCGGCGGCCCAGCGCATGGCGGTGCCCACGCTGATCCAGGAGCAGAACAGCTTCCCGGGCAAGACGAACATCCACCTCGCCCGGCGTGCCAATTGCATCTGCGTGGCCTATGCCGGCATGGAACGGTATTTCCCCCGGGACCGCATGCTGCTCACCGGAAACCCTGTACGGGGAGAGACCGTGCGGCTCAAGGGCAAGCGGCCGAGGGGCCTGGAGCACTTCGGGCTCGATGGGGATGCGCCGGTCCTCTTCATCACCGGTGGCAGCCTTGGTGCGCGCGGCATCAACCGTGGTGTGGAGGCCGCATTGCCCATGTGGAAGGAAGCGGGCCTGCAGGTGGTGTGGCAGACCGGAACGCCCTTCCTGAAGCAGGCGCAGGACGCCGTGGATAGGCTATCCTACGAACGCTGCAAGGTGCATGAGTTCGTTGACCGCATGGACCTTGCCTATGCCGTGGCCGACCTGGTGGTGGCCCGCGCCGGCGCGATCAGCGTCAGCGAGCTCACCATCGTGGCGAAGCCGGCGATCCTGGTGCCGCTGCCCACTGCGGCCGAGGACCATCAGACCCACAACGCCCGGGCCCTCACCGATCGCGGTGCCGCCGTGCTGCTGCGCGATGCTGATGCCGTGGGCCGGCTCGGCGCGCAGGCGCTGGAGCTGCTGCGCGACGAGAAGGCCCTGGATCGCCTGCGGCTGGCCATCGCGGGCATGGCGAAACCGGATGCGGCGCAGGCCATCGCCGCGGAGGTCATCAGACTGGCACGCGCATGAGCACCCTGGACGGCAAGCGGTTCTTCTTCATCGGCATCGGCGGCATCGGCATGAGCGGCCTGGCGCGCTACTTCCGCCGCAGGGGAGCGCAGGTGGCCGGCTACGACAAGACCCCGAGCGAGCTGACCAACCAGCTGCAGAGCGAGGGGGTCGAGGTGCAGTTCAATGAACGCACGGAGCTGATCCCGGAGGAGTACCGGACCGCGCCTCCCGAAGAGGTGATGGTGGTGCGCACGCCCGCCGTTCCCGCCAACAGCCCGCTCCTGGGCTTCTGGGAGGAGCGGGGGGCGCGCATCCTGAAGCGCGCCGAGGTGCTCGGGCTGGTGACGCAGGACAAGCCCACGGTGGCCGTGGCCGGCACCCATGGCAAGACCACCGTGAGCACCATGCTGGCCCACCTGCTGACGGTAGGAAGGGTCCCCTGCAATGCCTTCCTCGGCGGCATTGCCGCCAACTACGGCACCAATGTGCTGCTCAACGACGATGCCCAGCTCAACGTGGTGGAGGCCGATGAGTACGACCGGAGCTTCCTTAAGCTGTGCCCGGCCCAGAGCATCATCACCGCCATGGATCCCGACCACCTCGACATCTATGGCACCCCGGAAGCGATGTTCGAGGCCTACACCCAGTTCGCTGTGCAATGCGATGGGCCGTTGCTCGTCCATGAACGCATCGCCCAGCACTTCGCCCACCGCACGCAGGTGACCACCTACGCCATCGGCAGCACGGGTGAGCCACGGGCGGAGGGCATCTTCGTGGGCGACGGCCTCTATGTCTTCGACCTCATCGCGGAGGGCCATTCGCTCCGGGGCCTGACCTTGGGGATGCCCGGCCGCCACAACGTGGAGAACGCCATCGCGGCGGCCACCGCCGCGCTGCGTCTGGGCGTCGACGCCGATGCGATCCGCCAGGGCCTGGCCTCTTTCCGTGGCGTGGCGCGCCGGTTCGAGACCCGCATCCGCAGTCCGCGCGTGGTGCTGATCGATGACTATGCGCATCATCCGCGGGAAATCGAGGCCTGTCTCGGGAGCGTGCGCGAACTCTATCCCGGACGCAAGGTCACCGGCGTATTCCAGCCCCACCTCTTCTCCCGCACGCGCGACCTCGCCCCCGAGTTCGGCCGCAGCCTGGCCGCCTTGGATGAGCTCCTCCTGCTCGACATCTATCCGGCGCGGGAGGAGCCCATTCCCGGGATCACCTCCGCCTGGCTTCTCGAACAGGTGCCCATGGATAAGAAATCCGTCGTCGCTTACGGCGCGCTCGTGGATGCCCTTGCTTCGCGCGAGGTCGATGTCGTGGTCACCATGGGGGCCGGGGACATCGACCGTCTGGTGCCCCGGATCGAACGCTCGCTGAACGAACGCCTCAAGCCATGAACAAGCTCAAGCGCCTGCTGCGCCCTTTGGGCATCGCGCTGGCCGCCGTGGTCACGGTGATCACGCTGGGCTTCGTGGACCGCAGCACGGCCGGTGCGCCCATCACCGACCTGCACGTGCAGGTGGAGGGCGGAGAGGGCGTGCACTTCATCGATGAGGGCGCCGTGCGCCGCGCCATCCTGGATCAGGGCACGGCCGTGGTGGGCGCGGCCAGCGGGCAGGTGGATCTGGCGGGCATCGAGGCGCGCCTGCGCGCCATCCCCTGCGTGGCGGGCGCCGAGGTCTACCATGACCTGGGCGGGGCCCTGCACGTGAGGGTGCGGCAGCGGCAGCCGGTGATCCGCGTGCTCAACGGCGACGGCACCAGCTTCTACATCGACGAGGAGGGCTGGACCATGCCGGTTGACGGCGACTACACCGCACGCGTGCCGGTGGCCATGGGATGGCTGAACGAGCCCGGAGCCGCCAATGGCGTCATCCAGGTGCATGGCCACGACACGCTGGTGCAGCGCTACCGGTCGGACGACCTCCACCGCTTGGCGCTCTTCCTCCGCGACGACCCGCTGTGGAAGGCCCTCATCGACCAGGTGGTGGTCACCGCCGACGGCGCCTTCGAGCTCATCCCCATCGTCGGCGGCCAGCGCATCCTGCTGGGCGGCGCCGATGCGCTCGAGCAGCGCTTCGCCAAGCTGCGGCTATTCTACGCCAACGGAATCCCCAAGGCGGACTGGCGCCGCTACGCGCGCATCGACCTGCGCTTCAACGACCAGATCGTCTGCACCAAACGAACCAACCCTTACGAGCAGTGAGCACCATGAACGAGCACCAGGACATCGTCGCCGGCCTGGACATCGGCACCACCAAGATCGCCTGCATCGTGGGCCGCCGGAATGCCCAGGGCAAGATCGAGATCCTCGGCATGGGGAAGGCCCGCAGCGAGGGCGTGAGCCGCGGTGTGGTGGCCAACATCCCCAAGACCGTGGATAGCATCAAGGCTGCCGTGAACGATGCGGCCGACATGGCCGGCGTGATCATCGAGACCGTGAACGTGGGCATCGCGGGCCAGCACATCCGCAGCATGCAGCACCGCGGCATGAAGATGCGCCAGAGCATGGATGTGGAGATCTCGCAGGCCGACATCGATCAGCTCGTGGAGGAGACCCACCGGCTGGTGATGCCTCCGGGCGAGGAGATCATCCATGTGCTTCCGCAGGAGTACATCGTGGACAACGAGCAGGGCATCCCCGACCCCATCGGCATGAGCGGCATCCGCCTGGAGGCCAACTTCCACATCATCAGCGGACAGGTCACCGCGGCGCGCAACATCAACAAGTGCGTGCACCGTGCGGGCCTCAACGTCACCGAACTCATCCTGGAGCCGCTGGCCAGCGCAGAGGCCGTGCTCAGCCAGCAGGAGAAAGAGGCCGGCGTGGTGCTCGTGGACATCGGTGGCGGCACCACGGACATCGCCATCTTCCTCGACAGCATCATCCGCCACACTGCGGTCATCCCCTTCGGCGGAAACGTGGTCACCGAGGACATCCGGCAGGGCTGCGGCATCATGCGCGACCAGGCCGAACTGCTGAAGACCAAGTTCGGCAGCGCCCTGGCCAAGGAGAACAAGGAGAACGAGGTGGTGTGCATCCCCGGTCTGCGCGGCCGCGAGCCCAAGGAGATCAGCCTGCGCATGCTCGCCGAGATCATCCAGGCGCGCATGGAGGAGATCATCGAGCACATCCACTTCGAGATCCGCAACAGCGGCATCGAGAGCCAGCTCATCGCCGGCATCGTGCTCACCGGCGGCGGCGCGCAGCTCAAGCACCTCAAGCACCTGGTGGAGCTGATGACCGGCATGGATGCCCGCATCGGCTATCCCAATGAGCACCTCGGCCCGAGCAAGATCGAGGCTGTCACCAGCCCGCTGTTCGCCACAGGCGTGGGCCTGGTGATGAAGGGCTTCGCTCACCTCGACCGGACCCGTCTGCGCATGCCCGATTCGGCCCAGCGCAAGGTGCCGGTGAACGCGGGCCCCAGCCGGCTCGGCAGCTTCTTCAACAGCGTCTTCAAGCAGACCACCGACCTCCTCAACCCCGAGGACGAGGATTGACCCGCAGCGCCCCTGATCCAGCAATCACCTCTTAAGACCCCCAGGCCATGAAATTCGACCTTCCCAAGGAGCTCAGCTCGATCATCAAGGTGATCGGCGTGGGCGGCGGCGGCAGCAACGCCGTGAACCACATGCACGGGCAAAGCATCCGCGGCGTGGACTTCATCGTCTGCAACACCGATCGCCAGGCGCTCGACATCAGCCCTGTTCCGGTGAAGCTGCAGCTCGGCCCCGGCCTCACCGAGGGGCTCGGCGCCGGCAGCGTGCCCGACAAGGGCAAGGACGCCGCGCAGGAGAACATCGATGAGATCCGCCAGATCCTCAGCACGCGCACCAAGATGCTCTTCATCACCGCTGGCATGGGCGGCGGCACCGGAACCGGCGCCGCACCCGTGGTGGCCAGCATCGCCCGCGAGCTCGGCATCCTCACCGTCGGCATCGTCACCATGCCCTTCCAATGGGAAGGCCATCGCCGCAAGAAGCAGGCGCTCGCAGGCGTGGAGGAGCTCCGCAACACGGTCGACACGCTGCTGGTGATCAACAACGACCGCCTGCGCGACCTCTACGGCAACCTGAGCCTCGACAATGCCTTCGCCCACGCCGACAACGTGCTCACCACCGCCGCGCGCGGCATCGTGGATATCATCAACAAGACCGGTACCGTCAACGTGGACTTCGAGGATGTGAAGACCGTGATGACGCGCAGCGGCGTGGCGATCATGGGCATGGCTGAGGCGGAAGGGGATGACCGCGCCATCGAAGCCGCCAAGCTGGCGCTGGAATCGCCGTTGCTGAACGACAATGACATCCGGGGCGCCAAGTACGTGCTGCTGAACATGGCCTACAGCGAGCAGCAGGTGCGCTTGGATGAGGTGGATGACATCACGGCCTATATCACCAAGGCCGCTGGCGAGGGCACCGATGTGATCTGGGGCTATGGGCACGAGGAAGGCCTCGGCGCCAAGCTGCGCATCACCGTGATCGCCACGGGCTTCCAGACCAGGCCGGACACTGGAGAGGGCATTGCCGAGCGGACCAAGCGCACCGTGATCCCCTTGGAGGCCGATGTCCCCACGATGATCACCCAGCCCATCGCCAATCCGGTCACCGGGGCATCGGCACCTGCCGCCCCCGCGCCGCCGCCGGCCGTGGAGGAGCCCGCCATTCCGGAGCCCTACCTGAAGACCAGGGAAGAGCCCAAGCCGGAGCCGGAGCAGCGCGCGGAGCCGGTGACCGCCGTGACGCAGCGCTACATCGAGTTCGAGGTGGAGCCCTTGGCCCCGCGCGTGGTGACGCCCGATCCGCCCACGGAGGAGAACGAGGAGAAGGTGGTGCATGGCCTGTACGATGAGTCCGAGGCGCCGGCCCCCGTGGCGGAGGAGGCCCCTGCCATCGTGGGTGCCGCGCCGGCCAGCGCGCCAGGCCCCGCGGCCCAGGAGGCCCGGCAGCCTGAGGCGAGGGAGGTGCGGGTGAGCCCCGCCGAGCATCAGCAGCATCATGAGGAGCGCATCGCCCGCGTGCGGGAGATGAACCTGCGCATGCGCTCTCCCAATGGCTTGGGCGATTATGAGCGCGAGCCGGCCTACGTACGCCGCAAGCAGCAGCTGCACGAGGGCCCCAAGAGCACCGACAGCAGCATCAGCCGCTTCTCCCTCAACGAGACCGTGGACGAGAACGGCGAGCGCCGCGTGACCCTGAGCAAGAACAATCCGCACCTGCACGACCGGGTGGACTGAGCCCGCAGTGTCGAGCATCCGCGATCGGCCGGGATTCCCCGGCCGATCGCCTTTTGAGCGATCTTCAGCCCATGAACCTCAAGGACCGCATCGACTCCGACATCAAGGCCGCCATGCTGGCCCGGGAGAAGGACCGGCTGAACGCGCTGCGCGCCATCAAGAGCGCCATCCTGCTCGAGCTCACGAAGGAGGGCGGTGGCGGTGAGCTGGATGAGGCCGTGGGCATGAAGATCCTGCAGAAGCTGCACAAGCAGCGCGCCGAGGCCGCCGCCATCTACCACCAGCAGGGCCGTGCGGACCTGGCTGCGGAGGAGGAGGTGCAGGCCAAGGTGATCGAGGCCTACCTGCCCGTCCGCCTGGATGCCGCAGCGCTGGAGTCCGCCGTCATCGCCCTGATCGGCGAGCTCGGTGCCAATGGGATGAAGGACATGGGCCGCGTGATGGGCGAGGCCAACAAGCGCTGGGCCGGCCAGGCCGATGGCAGCGCGATGGCAGGGCTGGTGAAGAGGCTGCTGGCGGGCGGATGATGCACTGGGCGCTCAAGCCCGGTCCACCACCAGCTTGAAACCCACACCATGCACGTTCACGATCTGCACCTTGGGGTCGAGCTTCAGGTACTTGCGCAGGCGGCTGATGAAGACATCGAGGCTGCGGCCGAGGAAGTAGGTGTCGTCGCCCCAGACCATATTCAGCACCAGTTCGCGCGGAAGAACCTGATCGGCGTGCAGGCATAGCAGGCGCAGCACATCGGCCTCCTTCTTCGTGAGCTTGCGCTCCTCGGTGGGATGGCTCAGCATCAGGTTGCGGTGGTCGAAGGTGTAGTCGCCAACCTCGAACCGCTCGCGCGTGCGCGCCTCCTCGGTGCGTCCCTGCGTTCGCCGCAGTATGGCCTCCACCCGCAGCACCAGCTCCTCGTGGCTGAAGGGCTTGGTGAGGTAGTCGTCCCCTCCGGCCTTGAAGCCCGCGATGCGGTCCTCCGTCTGGCTCTTGGCCGTCAGGAACACGATGGGCACCTGGGCGTTCACCAGCCGGATGTCCTCCGCCAGGCTGAAGCCGTCCTTGCCCGGCAGCATCACATCCAGCACGCACAGGTCATAGGGCTGCTCATTGAACTTCTTCAGGCCCTCCTTGCCATCGCGCACCAGATGCACGGTATAGCCCTTGCGCTTCAGGGCATCCTGCACCACGAATCCAAGGTTCTGGTCGTCCTCCACGAGGAGGATGTTCGCTTTGTCGTTCATGGTCGATGGTGGTTCAGGGGGAGTGACAGGGTGAAGACGCTCCCTTTGCCCGGCTCGCTGTGCACGCTGACGCCGCCGCCGTGCGATAGCGCGATCTGGTGCACGTAATGAAGGCCGAGGCCGAAGCCCTTCACATCATGCACGTTGCCGGTGTGCACCCGGAAGAAGCGCTCGAAGACATGGCGCTGGTCCTCCTTGCGGATGCCGATGCCCTCATCCTTCACGGAGAGCAGCAGCTCATTGCCGCGCCGGCTCGTGCGGATCTCGATGGGGGTGCCGGGCCTGCCGTATTTCACGGCATTGTCTAGCAGGTTGAACACGGCATTGGTCAGGTGCACGCGGTCGCCCAATACCGTGGGTTCCATCGCCTCCAGCCGCAGGTCCACGCGCATGCCGCGCTCCTGGGCCGGGAGCCTGATGGAGTCGGCAGCGGTCTCCGCCACCTGGTGCATGTCCACGGGCTCGCGCTTCATGCGGATGGTGTCCCGTTCCAGCGTGGCTAGCTGCAGCACGCGTTCCACCTGGGTGCGCAGCCGCTCATTCTCGCTCCGGATGATGCGCGCGTACTCCTGCAGCCGGTCCGGCTCCTCCAGGATGCCCGGATCGGAGATCACTTCCGCGCTCAGTGCGATGGTGCTGATGGGGGTCTTCAGCTCGTGGGTCATGTTGCCGATGAAGTCGTTCTTCATCTCGCTGAGCCGCTTCTGGCGAAGGATCACCCATACGCTGTAGGCGAAGAAGGCGAAGACGATCAGCGTGACCACCACGGGGAAGACCCAGGTCCAGCCCACGTCGCCGCCTTCGTCCCAGAGGGTGCTGCGCCGCGTGGGGAAGTACACGCCGAAGTAGTGCCCGTCCTTGTCGAGCTTCTGCAGCTGCGAGTGCGGCATGGTGTCCCCGGCCAGCGTGTCCTGCGAAACGTAGTTGCCATAGACGATGCTGTCCGTGAAGCAGTCGTAGATGCCGTACTCGAAGTCCTCGGCGATGTGCCGGCGGCTGAATTCCTTGCGCAGCAGGGCCTCCAGCAGATAGGGGTGGAGCGTGTCGTTGATGGTGACGGCGAAGTAGTTGGGCCGCACCTGCTTCACCGCATCATAGAGGTCCGTGCTGTCCTTGTTGATGGTGAGGATTTGCTCGGTCACGTCCGTCAGGGCCATCACCACCCGGTCGTTGAACTGCTTCTCCAGCTGCGAGGCCTGCTCCTTGTTGAGCGCCACCTGCTCGCGGTGGTAGTGCGAGGCCTGGTTGAGCCAGAGGAGCTGGATCACCACCACGCCCACCACGCTCAGCGTGGCCAGAAGCAGCAAGGTGCCTATCGCACGGCGTCCCATCCCTGCAATGTTAAGCGCGCGCCGCATGGGCGATCACGGCCTTAACAAGGCTTTTCATCATGGGCATGGCTACGTTTGAGGCCGCTCCCGCCCGTGGTCGCCCGCACCCGCTTCGCTCCCACACCGAGCGGCTTCCTCCATGCGGGGAACGCCGTCAACTTCCTCGTCACAGCACTGGTGGCGATGCGGGAGCGCGCTGCTGTGCGGCTGCGCATCGACGACCTCGATGCGGAACGGATGCGGCCGGAGTACGTGGATGACATCTTCGATTCGCTGCATTGGCTCGGGCTGGCGTGGACGGAGGGCCCGCGCGACCGCAGGGAGCATGAACGGGCTTACTCGCAGCTCAATCGCATGCCACGCTACCTGGAGGTGATCGGACTCCTGAAGGAGCAGGGCGACCTCTATGCTTGCGGCTGCAGCCGGAGCGAGTTGCGGCGCAGGCCTTGCTCATGCCGGGGGAAGGGCCTGCCATTCGATGCTCCGCACCTGGCCTGGCGACTGCGCCTGCCGAGCGATGCCATGCTGCGCATGGAGCGCTGGCCTTCCGGTGCAGAGATGCTGCGGCCGGCGGAGCTGCTCACCGACCCCGTCGTGCGGCAGCGGGCCGAACTGGGGGGGCGCCCGGCCTACCAGATCGCCTCGCTCGTGGATGACCTGGACCATGGCATCACGCACATCGTGCGCGGCCAGGACTTGCTGCCGTCCACGGCGTGCCAGCTCTACCTCGCAGAGCGCATCGGCGCCGACGCGTTCAGGCAGGTCCGCTTCCTGCATCATGGGCTGGTCGTCGATGGCGAGGGGCGCAAGCTGTCCAAATCCGAGGGCGCGGGCTCCCTGCTGGCCATGCGGAAGGCCGGGGTCGGACCGGAGGCCCTGCGTGACCGGGCCGCGCTGGTGCTGGCTGAGGCGCTGAGCGGAGCCTAGAAGTCCGTGCCGTAGCGACCGATGGACATGGCGGTGAGCAAGGCCGCCAGCACCCCGGTCATCAAGGCGGCGAACGCGAAGCCCTTGCCAGCCTGCTCCTTGCGCCGGATGCGGCGGATGGAGAGCCCAGCGAGGAGCAGGGTTAGCGCAATGGCACCGACCAGTGCCAGCAGGTTGGTACCGAAGCCGAGTGCGATGGTCCCGAGGCCGGCGGCGAAGGCCGGAACAGCCAGTGCATTCCACCGCTTCTTCGGCATCAGGTCATCCGGATCCTGGTCAGCGGTGGTTGACGGTAGGTACGCTGGAAGCGCTTCCGCAGGCCGCGGGGCGGAGACCATGGCAACCTCGACGGGCTGCATGGCAGGTAGCGCGTGCCAGGGCTGCTGGCGCAAGGCCGGCTCGGGCAAGGGCGCGGCGAAGGGCGGCGGGGGGCGCTCGCCCAGCCGCTGCACGGAGGCCATGGGCTCCCGTTGAACGGATTCGCGGCGGAGGCCGAGGTCCAGGTGCCAACCCGGTCGATGCACCCTGCGCTGGAGCCCGCTTTCGTGCACCGAGCCGCGCTGGCCGCTGCATGCACCGAGCAGAATGAGGAGCAGGATCGTGGCCGCCCGGGTCATGGGGTGAAGGTAGGCGCGGCCCGACTCGCCCCGTAAGCGGCGCTGCGGATGCTCAAGAAGGGGCAGAGGACCATTGCCCATGCCGGTTCTTACACAGGCGTGACGGAACAGGCCCTGTTGCAGTGATCCCGGGCTTGGACCGGGGTGTTTGTCAGCCGTTGCTTTGCGCCACCAAATCGGAATTCCGCATGAAACCCCTGTTCTCACTCGCCCTGGCGTTCGCTGTGACCGCTTCATTCGCTCAGACCGAGGTCACCATCGCCACCGGACCTTCCAATGCCCAGCAGGTCTGGTACAGCTTGGAGAATGGCGTGCAGGCCACCACTGACCTTGCCGCATGGGACCTCGCCTTCGAGATCAATTCCTTCAACTCCTCCGTCCTGGTGAATACCGCCAAGGGCCTCTCGGTATGGCAAGCGTCCACCGCTCTCGCCGACTGGAGTTCCATCACCAGTCCGAACGAGGCGGGCTGGACGGCCATCTACAATTCGGAGATCGATTGGTCCGCCGGCGCCCTCACCTACGGCAACAACCTGGATCAGGCCAATGGCTTCAATGTGGGCTGGGGGGACTACAGCATGATCACCCACGCCATCGTGGGAGCCAAGGTGTATGTCATCAAGTTCCCGGGCGATATCTACAAGAAGCTGCGTATCAATTCGCTCGCTACCGGTACCTACTCCTTCACGTATGCGGACCTGGACGGCGGCAACGAGCAGAATGCGACCCTGGTGAAATCGGCCTTTCCGGGGAAGAACTTCGGCTACTTCAGCTTCGCCACCAACGCCGCCGTCGACCTGGAGCCCGCAGCGGATGCCTGGGACCTGGTGTTCACCAAATACACGTCCATCATCCCTTCTCCGGCCCCAACGCCGTATGCGGTGGCGGGCGTTCTCCAGAACAAGTCGGTGCTTGCCGCACAGGTGGATGGCGTGCCGACCGGTGATGCCCTCTGGACCAGCCAGCCCTTGGACTCTGCCATCAATATCATCGGCTACGATTGGAAGACATACAACGCCTCGCTCATGCAGTACGAGTATGCGCAGGACCGCACCTACTTCGTGAAGGACCGCGCGGGCAGCATCTGGAAACTCGTGTTCATCGGCTACGGCGGCGGGAGCACGGGCACCATGACCTTCACCCAGGAGCTGGTGAGCGCCACCGGCATGGCGGAGACGGCCGAAAACGGCCTCGCCTTGTATCCCAACCCGGTCACCGACGGCGAGTTGAGCCTGCTGCTCGATGAGCCGTTGATCAAGGGCGCGCTGCAGGTGGTTGACCGCAGCGGCCGCATCGTGAAGGAGGCGCAGATTGCCGCCACGGGCGCTGCAGCACGGGTCCTGGTCGATCTGCGCGGACTCGCAAACGGAATCTATATCGTGCGCCTGGCCTCGGATAGCGGGGTGCGTGCGGCGCGCGTAGTGGTGGAGTGATCGGTTCGGCGCTGCTGCCCATGGATTGCTCATGCAGGAGAGCGGCATTCCGGGCCAACGGTCCCCAAGGAGAGGAACAGGCAGTTGACGGAGGAATGATAACGAGCCGGATAGACTGTGTGGCGGCGGCCCTTGCGGCTTGCTTCTTGGCGCTGAACGCCATGGGGCAGCGCGCGGTCACCGTGCGCGATGCTTCCGGCGCCCCCGTGCCTTATGCGCACATCGTGTGGCAGGCATTGGGAAGCGGGGGGGGCAGCGGCATGGCGGTGATGGATGCCCATGGGCAAGGAAGCATCCCGGCCATGGAAGCCGCTGCCGACCGCCTTGCGCTGCGCGTCTCCTTCGTCGGCTATCGCACCATCACGGACACCGTGGAGGCGCGCGGCACCGCCCCTCTGGTGTACAGCATGCGGCCGGAGGCGCTTGCGCTATCGGAGTTCGTGGTAACCGGTCAGTACGCGCCGGCATCCCCGGAGAAGGCGGTGCATCGTGTGCGGGTGATCGATGCCGCGCAGATGCAGCGGATGGCCGCCAACAGCCTGGCCGATGCGCTCCGCAACGAGCTCAACATCCGTCTTTCACAGGACAATGTGCTCGGCACCTCCATTTCCATGCAAGGGCTTGGCGGCCAGAACGTGAAGCTCCTGATCGATGGCGTGCCGGTGATCGGCAGGCAGGACGGCAACATTGACCTGGCACAGATCGACCTCACGGGCATCGAGCGCGTCGAGGTCGTGGAAGGTCCGCTGAGCGTCAATTACGGAACCAACGCGCTCGCAGGCACGATCAACCTGATCACCCGGAAGAGCGGCGGACAGCCCTTGTCACTCAAGGCCTCGGCATACGGCGAGCATATCGGCCGACTGAATACCACGATTACCGGCGCCCGACAATGGGGAGGCCACGATGCGGTGGTCACCCTGGGCCGCAACTTCTTCGCCGGTTGGGACCCGCGCCATACCGGAATCGTCGACCTCTCCCCGGCCATCGCCGATTCCAATCGGTTCCAGCAATGGAAGCCGCGTGAGCAGTATTTCGGCCGACTCAGTCTCAGGCGCTCCGCGGCGGATTGGGACCTAGGATACAAGGCCGAGGCCATGCACGATGTGATCATCAACCGGGGCAGGCCGCGCGCGCCTTACTTCGAATCGGCGTTCGACGAGCGGTATACCACCATCCGGTTCGACAATGCAGTATCCGCGGAGCGTCGTCTCTTGGCGGGTCGCAAGGTGACCGCCCTTGTCGCGCACAACCGCTACCTGCGCAGGAGCAATCTCTGGTACCGCGACCTCACCACCCTCGGTGAACAGCTCGTGGATGGCGCTGGCGAGCAGGATACCTCCCGATTCACGCTTACGAACGTACGCGCGAATTTCATCCGGGCCCAGGCCGGCGCACGATTGAATTATGAGCTGGGCGCCGACCTGAACCTGGAGACCGGGGGGGGGCGCAGGATCGGTGATGGCATGGAGGAGATCGGGGATTATGCCGTGCTGGCCAGTGCCGAGTACCGCCCGGTGGAGGCCCTGACCATCCGGCCCGGTGCCCGATACGCCTACAATACGCGCTACGGTGCACCCATCGTGCCCTCCTTGAATGTCCGCTGGCAGATGAGCCGGGGCTTCACCCTTCGCGCCTCGTATGCCAGCGGATTCCGGGCCCCATCGCTGAAGGAGCTCTACCTGTTCTTCGTGGATGTGAACCACGACATCACCGGGAACACCGCCCTGGAGGCCGAGCGCTCGCGCAACCTCAGCGCGGCCCTGGGCTATCGCCACGCGAAGGACAAGGGCGTTTATACAAGCGAGGTCTCCCTCTTCCACAACAGCGTGGAGGACCTCATCACCCTCGCCCAGGTCAGCGGCACGCAGTACTCGTACATCAATGTGGGCGGGTTCCGCACAACGGGTGGGAGCATCGGTGCGGGGTGGGACAACGGCCACTGGGTGGTCACCTGCGGCGCGGCCGTGACGGGCCGCTACGATGATGTGGCACGGTCTACGGGAAGCCCCTACCTCTTCACCAGTGAGGTGCGCGCCTCCATCACCAAGCAATGGCTGCGCAAGGGGTGGAGCGGTTCGGTCTTCTGGAAGTGGCAGGATCGCCTGGTGAACTATGCGCTGATGGCGGACGGAAAGGTGGGCCAGACGTGGATCGATGCCTTCCACATGGCGGACGCCTCCCTGACCAAGCGTCTTTGGCGCGGCCGGGCGGCGATGACCGCAGGCTGCAAGAACCTGTTCGATGTGCAGGCGATCGCAGCAACCATGGCAGGGGGTGCGCATGGCGGCGGCGGTGCGAGCGTGCCGATGGCCACCGGACGCCTGGCTTTCCTGAGGATCGAGATGGACCTGAAGCGCGGATCCGAATGAGGACGAAGAGCATCATCATCGGCTTGGGCCTCATGCTTGCCCTGAGCGCATGCATGAAGGAGGAACTGCCCGTTCAGCCCCGCACGCGGGGCGATGCCATGACCGTGAGCGCCTGCATGGGTCCCGGCTACCAGGACCAGCTGTGGCTCGACATCAGCAGCGGCATGGCGGTCAGCACGAATCCGAAGACGGCGTGGGACCTGGCGTTCGAGAGCGCACCCGAGGGATGGCGCATCTACTTGAACGGATCGAAGCTGATGACCGCTTGGGACCGCGGGGCCGTGGCCATCACCCAGCCGCACGATACGGCGGGCATGGGTGCCGGACGGCGGATCGACGCGCCCAGCGGGCATCGGGACAGCACCGCCATCCGGGATTGGCGCGGTACGGATGCGGTGTACATCATCGACCTCGGCGTGAATGCCCTGGGTCAGTCGCAAGGGCTGCGCAAGTTCCGCTTCCGCTCCGTCACCGGCACCGCATACGAATTCGAGGTGGCGCTGCTCGACGGCACGCAGCTTGAGACCGTCACCGTGGTGAAGGACCCGTCGCGCTCCTTCACCTGCTACAAGGCGGGGGTCGGCACGGTGCCCATTGAGCCGCCGCGCGGTGCTTGGGACATGGTGGTGACGCAGTACACCCACCAGTTCTACGACCCCTTCATGCCCTACATCGTCACCGGCGTGCTCACCGCGCCCACCACGCGGGCAGCCCTCATCCCCGATGCGGAATTCGAAGCGGTCACCCTGGCCGACACGCTCATGCACCCGCTCGGCTCGAAGCGCGACGCCATCGGCTACGACTGGAAGCGCTACTCCTTCGAGACCTCGACCTATGCCGTGGACACGCGGATGGTGTACATCCTGCAGGATGCGGAAGGGTACTTCTACAAGATGCACTTCATCGACTTCTACGGTGAGCAGGGCCAGGTGGGCTGCCCGCGCTTCGAGGTGGTGCCCCTGTGAGCGGTCCGCCTACATATCCATGTCGCCGCCTCCGTTGCTGCCGGGCTCGGGCCGCTGGTTCTGCTTGCGCCGGAAGAGCGAGGTGTTCTGCTCACCGAACTTCCAAGTGAGCGTGAAGCGCACGAAGCGCATCTCCCGCCTGCGGAAGCTCTCCTGGTAGAGGCGGTCGGTGTCGATGATGTTGCCCCAGCGTCGCGTGAAGAACACGTCATTCACGTTGAGCACCGCGCTGACCCGCTTCGTGATATCGTGGCTCAGGGAAAGGTCCACGCCGTACTGCGCCAGGCTCAGGCCCTGGGGCTGGATCCGCGGCGCCTCGTACTCGGCATTCACCTGCACGCTCCAGTCCTTGCGCATGCGCCAGGCCAGCAGCCCCTTCGCGTTCCAGTTGAAGCCCTTGTTGCGCAGCCCCCCTTGGGCATCGCCCAGTGCGACGTCGGTGTACTGCAGCGTGCCGCTCAGGGTGAGCTGCAGCCCCTGCAGGGGTTCGATCTTCACGATGTTCTCCCACCCGCCGCTGATGCTCTGGCTTCCGTTCACGAATGTGTTCAGGAGGAGCGTTGTGTCCGAGGGCAGGGGAGTGGCGTAGCTGGTGATGACGTCCTGCGTGTAACGGCCGAAGACGCTGGTAAGCCAGCTGCCCTTGCCCTTCATGAACGGCAGGAGGTGATTGGCCTCGGCCAGTGTGCTCAGTTCCGGGGCGAGCGCTGGGTTGCCGATGCGCACGTTCCGGCTGTCCGCGTTCATGATGAAGGGCATGATCTGCCAGAAGCTCGGCCGGCTGATCTTCCGCGACACATTGAACTGCGCCTCGCGCAGGCTGCCGTCCCATTTGCGGGAGAGGTAGAGCGCTGGGAAGAGCGCCTTGCCGAGGTTCTCCATCCCATCGGGATAACGGTAGCTGAAGGTGATGTCCTTGTTCCGGATCACCGTCTCGAACCAGGTCTGCTCGAAGCGGAAGCCGGCCTGCATGCTCCAATGGTCGCTCAACCGGTGCTGCCAGTTCACGTAGGCCGCATTGATCAGGTCGGTGATCCCGTAGTCGTTGGTCAGGCTGGTGTCCAGCACCTCCTGGCCGATGGACGGCGAGGAGACGAAGACGTCCAGGTAAGTGTCGTCGAGCTTCCAGCTCCCCTTGATGCCGTATTCCAGCTTGTCGCTGTCGCCCAGCGGCTCGATGAAATCGGCCTGCAGGTTCAATTGCCGGTAGCCGCTGCCGCCCAGGTTGTCCTGCAGGCGGGGGCTTCCGCTGAGCAGCCCGCCGGATGCATCGTACGCGTATTGGTCGAAGTCGGCACGGCTGCTGCGCCGCCAGGTGTTGTAGCTCAGGTCCGCGGTCCATTCACGTCCCTCCTTGGCCGACCGGCGCCTGAATCCGATCTGGGTGTTGGTGCTCATCGTCTCCCCGCGCGTGGCGTTGCGCTGCTCGGCGGTGCTGAGCAGCTCACGGCCGGGACCCAGTATCCGCGCATCGAGGTCCTCCGCGTTGCTCATCTCGTGCATGCGCAGGCTCTGGGAGAACGTAAGGAGGTTGCGGTTCGTCACCTGCCACTCGGCGCCGATGCGGCCGCCGTGCATGGTGCGCGCGCTCTCACTGGATGCATCCTGGATGAAATAGCCGGTGGTGCTTCCAGCGCTGCGCTCGGTGCGCTCCGTGCTGCCGTCCGTGACGTTGGTGCCAGTATTGAAGTTGTAGCCCAGGTTGAAGGCCCATCGGCCCTCCTTCATGTTCAGGTTGGCGCTGCCCTGGTAGCGTCCGTTGGTGCCGATGCCGGCCTGCACCTGTCCGCTGTACCCCGGCTTGGTGCTCCGCTTCAGCACCACGTTGATGATGCCGCCCGTGGCATTGGCATCGAACGCCACCGATGGATTGGTGATCACCTCCACGCGCTCGATCTCCTCAGCGGGCAGCTGCTCCAGCGTCATGGCCGTCGGCCTGCCATCGATGAGGATCTGCGGGCGCGTGCCGCGCATCTCCACGTTGCCATCCAGGTCCACGCTCAGGCCCGGAACGTTCTTCATCACATCCACCCCGCTGCCGCCCTGGGTGCTCAGGTCCTTCTCCACGTTGAAGACCCGGCGGTCCACCTGCATCACCATGGTGGCGCGCTCACCCGTCACCTCCACCTCCTGCAAGAGCTCGGTATTCGGCATCAGCGTGATGTTCCCGAGATCCTGCTCGGGCCGGTCCCGGGTCAGGCGCAACTGGCTCTCGTAAGGCTTGAATCCGATGAAGCTGATGGCCACCTTCAGCGGCGGCCCCACGGGCAGCTTGTCGATGCTGAACTCGCCCGAGCTCCGGCTGATGCCCCCGCCCACGATGCTGTCGTTGGCGGCCATCCGGATGGCGATGGTGGTGAATTCAGCGCCCTTGCGCGTCTCGCCATCGATCACGCGGCCGAGCACCCGCCCCACAGCGGGCGTCCCCGCTCCGGAGGTCCCCCCCGGGCGTTGTCCGTGCGATGCGGCTGCACTGAGGACGGAAAGGGCGAACAGGGAATAGCGAAGCGTCATGGAGGCGCGAAAGTACCGGCCCGTGCCAGCATGCCGGGCCGAGGGCTCCTCGATGCGAGGCGGCGCGTGGCCCCATTGACATCTTTTGGGAGGGGCCGAAAAAGGAAGAGGCCCCGCAGCGCGGGGCCTCTCTTTCTTCGGGGTATCAATCTAGTAGTCGTCGTTGCGCGAGCCGCGGTCGCTGCGATAGTCGCTGCGATAGCCGCCGCGATCGCCACCGCGGTCATTGCGGTAGCCGCCACGGTCGCCGCCCCGGCCTCCGCCGAAGCCGCCGCGGTCCCCCTCGGTGCGGGGACGGGCCTCGTTCACCACGAGGTCACGGCCGTGGAAGTTCTTGCCATTGGTGCCCTCGATGGCGGTGCGGCCAGCGTTATCATCGGACATCTCCACGAAGCCGAAGCCGCGGCTCCGGTTGGTGGCCTTGTCCATGATGATCTTGGCCGAAGTCACTTCTCCGTATTGCTCGAAGAGCTCGCGGAGGTCCTGGTCCCTAACAGAGTAAGGCACGTTGGCGACGTAAATGTTCATGAGTTCTACTGACTGGGTTTTTGTTTGTTCCTGCCTGTGCCGTGGAGGTCTCGCCAAAGAACGCCCCGGCCGTTGGGCGGGACGAATGTAGGCCAATTCCCCGGGTTGGCAACAGGGACGGGCATTTCCGGGAATCCCGCCCCGGAGTGCGCCTGTGGCGCCCGGTATGCCTCACCCGGGACCGCACCGGGCAGGATGGCAGCCCATCCACGCCCGCGGCGGCCCATTGGACCCTGCCGTTCAATTTCCTTAACAACCCTGCCATGAAACCATGCCTGCCTGACAGCGTTATCCTCTTGGCACGGTACCTGCCGGCCACGCTTGTGATGAATACCTTGAATCCCGAGACGAATGTGATGCGCACCCTGCTGGTGGATGCGCCTGCTGGTGCGGTTTGGAAAGCACTCACCGATCCCAAGCTGGCCCGCCTTTACATGGGGTCCATGCCTTGCTGCGACCTGCGCCCCGGCAAGCCGATGCAATGGTTCGTGCGCGAGGAGAATGGCGATCAGACCCTGGTGGCGAAAGGCTTGGTGCTGGCCGTGCAGCCGGGGCGAAGGCTCCGCTACAGCTTCTACAGCATGGCGAGCAAGCTGCCGGATGAGCCGGCCAGCCATACCACCGTGGACCTGCACCTGGTGCCGGAAGAGGATGGGCGCACGCGGGTCGAGTTCTGGCAGGGCGACTTCGCCGGTCTCCCGGATGCGGAACGCAGGGCCCGTGAGGCCGGCCGCAATTGGGTGGAGCACCTCGTAGGCCTGAAACGCGTGGCCGAGGAGGTGTGGGAATCGAAGGCCGCCTGACAGCCGGCGCAGGTGGAACGCCCCCCCAGCGCCCTCAGGGCTCGCGGAGCATCCGATAAGGTTCATCTGCGGGGAGCCGAAACCAGCGCGCATTGAAGTAGTCGACCGGCATCACATCCCATCGGCGCAGGATGATGCGGTCATTCGGTAGCGCTGCATGGCCTCGGAGGTCATCCGTTGTGGCCAAGGCGACCACGGCTTCAGGCCCTTCGCGCGCCGAGAGGAGAAGGCCCTCGATGGCGGTGCTCCAATACGGCGCTACGCGCTCGCCCGCTGCGCCGAAGCCGATGCCATCGAGATCCACGACAGCCTTTCGCATGCCCTGCTCATGCGCGGCGCGGATCAGCGATGCATGCCAAGCAGTGCGTGCCGTGTAGAAAGGAGCGACGCGCTCAGCTTCAGCCGCACGGAAGAGCATGCATGTCGCGAGGAGCGCCACGATGGCCGGTCGCCAATCCGCGTGGTCCCAAGCATGGAACAGGAGGGCGAGCACAGACCAGGCGGCGAAGCCGAAATCGACCTGTTCGCGGTAGCGGTCATGGTCCGGAGAAGGCAGGTAGAGGCACGTGAGCACGTAGAGCACCGCCCACCCGAGCACGAACGCCATTCCCTTGCGCCATTGCCCTTCCCGCCAGAGGATCACGGCAGTGAAGGCGGCGATCGCCAGTACGTCGGGATAGTGGCGCATGAACCGGGCGGCCTGCCTCGCCAGCTCGTCCGGAGCGAAGAGGCCGAGCACGAGATCGGGGAAGGCGAGCCGCTGGATGAAGGAGAGCTGCGCGGCCTCGTACGCACTCATGCCCGCAGCGCGGATCGATGCGAAGGCCAGTGCCGCCGGCAGCAAGGCCATGCGGAAGCACCGCAGGTTGGCCCGCGGTTCGAGCAGGAGCGCTCCGGCAGCCAACAGCCAGGCCATGGGGTGGCTGCTGAGGGCGAGCAGGAGGAGAAGGGCCGCGCCCAGCTTGTCCAGGGCGGTTGCGGACCTGTTCCGGCCGATGGTGGTGAGCAGGAGCACGATGAGGCCGCAACCGTAGTAGAGCTCGAACACCGGGCAGAACAGGCCGTGTGCGAGGCCGATCAGCTGCAGGGCTGCAAGGGCCATCGCGGCGCGCCCGTCCCGCAGCACCAGCAAGGCGAAGGCAGCGCCGGTGAGCAGGAAGGCCACGTTGCCCAAGGAGTGCAGCGTTATGATGCCGGCCATGGGTAGGCCGGATTGGGCACCGGCCCAGGGCAGCCATTCCGCAAGGGCCAGCACCCACCGGCCGTGCTCGATGCGGAAGGCGCCCTCATTGAGGGTGCGGATGAGGTAGTAGCCGCTGTCCGCGTAGAGACGCTCGTCCGCGAAGCGGATCGCGAAGGCCAGCAGGTAGGCCGCTACCATGGCGAGGAGCAGCACGGACGACCGCGGAATCCGTACGCTGCGATCCACAGGCATGCCCTTCATGGTTGGGCCGTGAGCGGCAGATAGCGCCCTTGCGGTGCGCTGAAATAACGCGGGTTGAGCCATCCCGCTGCAACGATATCCCAACGCCGGAACACCAACCGATCGAGATGGTCCGTGGCACCGGGCCATGCCGCATCCTCCGCCGTGATGATGGAAACCGTGCCCTCGGGGCCGTACTTCGAGGAGAGGAGCAGGCTCTCCACCGGGACCGACCAGGAAAGGTCGATGGCATGGTGCCTGGGGCCGAAGAACAGGGGGGCGGCGATGATGCCTTTGGAAACGCCTGCTTCGCGCGCTGAGCCGATGGCCTGCTCGATGCGGTGCGTGCGCTCCGCGTAATGCGGCGCAATCCACTCCGCTCTGGCCATGCGGAACACGAGCGCAGCCAGCAGAGCATGGGGCAGCAAGGCCGAGAGGCGGAGCGACGGTGCGTTTCGCAGGAGCATCAGCAGCACCCAGGCGACCGCTCCGAAGTTCAACTGCTCCCGGTAGCGGTCGTGGAGGAATCCCTGGAGCTTGAGGGTGATGAGGGCGTGCAGCACGTAAAGGAATCCGATCAACAGCATGGCCTGGCGCCATCGGCGGGCCATCAGCAGCGCGATTGCGGCCCAGGCCGCGAGCAGCATCACATCGGGATAGTGGCGCGCCGCATAGCCGGCGAGCTCCAGCAGGCTGTCCGGACCCATTGCGGACCAGAGTGCTGCGCCATCGGTTGCCCGCAGCAGGAAGGACGCGCTGTCCTTCTCATACGGCGAGAGGCGCGCTCCATGGATCAGGAGGTAGGCCGCCAGCGATGCGACCAGCAGGAGCGTGTCGCGCCGGTTCTCCCAGATGCGTTCCGCCGCAAGCAATGCCACGGCGAGCATCAGCGCCATGGCGTGCGCGGATACGGCGCCCAGGAACAGAAGGGCCAGCAGCGGCCAGCGCCAGGGGGTGCGGATGCGCGATGAGCGACGGGCGGACAGGAGAAGGATGAGCAGATCGACCCCGTAGTACAGCTCGAAGATGGGGCAGAGGAGGCCGTGCGTGAGCCCGATGAGATGGGTGGCCGCCAATGCTGCCGTTGCAGTGGCATCCTTGAGCCCGCGGGCGGCCATCAGCATGCACAGGCCGAGCCACGCCACGTTGTTCAAGGAGTGCAGTAGGATGAGCGCGCTCATCGAGGCGCCGGCCTTCACGCCCAGCAGGGGCAGTATCTGGGAGAGCGCGAGGGCCCATCGGCCGTGCTCGATGCGGAAGCCGCCGCCGTTGACCACCTGCGCCAGGTAGTAGCCGCTGTCCGCATACAACCGCTCGTCGGCGAAGCGCCAGGCGAAGGCTGCGAGGTAGGCCAGAACCAGCAGCGGCAGAGCGACGGTCGCTGCGCGTCCGGAGAACGTGGCTGCGGGACCGGGCATGCGGGAAAAGTAACGGTGCGCCCGCCATGGTACTTTTCACCCGTCGCCGATGCTCGACAGTCCCATTGAATACCTCAAGGGCGTAGGCCCCCAGCGCGGGGAGCTGCTCCGCAAGGAGCTCGGCATCGCCACCTTCCGCGACCTGCTCTTCCATTTCCCGTTCCGCTACATCGATCGGAGCCGCTTCCACACGGTGAGCGGGCTTCAAGAGGACATGCAGCAGGTGCAGTTGCGCGGCCGGATCGGGGTGCCCAGGGTGATGGGCGAGAAGCAGGGGCGGCGCATGACGGCCCTCTTCACGGATGCCACGGGCACCATCGAGCTGGTCTGGTTCAAGGGCCTCAAATGGGTGCAGCAGGCGCTGAAGCCGGGCGAGGAGTACATCGTCTTCGGCAGGCCGAGTGCCTTCAAGGGCCGGCTGAATATGCCCCACCCCGAACTGGAGCTGGCCTCGGCGTGGGACGGCGGCCTTGAGGCCGCGCTGCAGCCCATCTACAGCACCACGGAGAAGCTGGCGGCAAAGGGGCTCACCGGCCGTGCGATCTGGAAGCTGCAGAAGGCGCTGCTTCCCCAGGTGGCCGGCCTGCTGCCCGAGAACCTCGGCCGCGATCAGCTGCAGTGGCTCGGCGGCATGGGGCGCGAGGAGGCCATCCGCCAGGTGCACGCCCCCACGGATCCGCAGCGGCTGGAGCTCGCTCGGCGGAGGCTCAAGTTCGAGGAGCTCTTCTACATCCAGCTGGGGCTGCTGCGCCAGAAGCAGCGCGCGCAGCAGCAGGTGCGTGGCAATGTGTTCGGGCAGGTCGGCGAGCGGCTGAATACCTTTTACGAGCGGCACCTGCCCTTCCCCCTCACCGGCGCGCAGAAGCGTGTGGTGAAGGAAATCCGGCGCGACATGGGGAGCGGGCGCCAGATGAACCGCCTGCTGCAGGGAGATGTGGGGAGCGGAAAGACCCTGGTGGGGCTGCTGAGCATGCTCATCGCCCTGGACAACGGGTACCAAGCGGCGCTCATGGCGCCCACGGAGATCCTCGCGCAGCAGCACTTCTCCACCATCGCCCGCATGCTCGGCGACATGCCGGTCAACGTGCGGCTGCTCACCGGCAGCACGAAAGCCGCCGAGCGCCGCAGCATCCTCACGGCGCTCCGCGAGGGCGAGGTGCACATCATCGTGGGCACGCATGCCCTGCTCGAGGACCGGGTTGTCTTCCAGCGGCTGGGGCTGGTGGTCATCGACGAGCAGCACCGCTTCGGGGTGGCGCAGCGCGCCCGGCTCTGGGCCAAGAGCGAGGTGCCGCCGCACGTGCTTGTGATGACCGCCACGCCTATCCCCCGCACCCTGGCCATGACCCTCTATGGCGACCTCGAAACCAGCGTCATCGATGAGCTGCCGCCGGGGCGCAAGCCCATCCGCACCGTGCACCGGTTCGACAGCGCGCGCAACGCCGTGTTCGGCTTCCTCGAGGAGGAGCTTGCCAAGGGCCGTCAGATCTACGTGGTGTATCCGCTCATCGAGGAGAGCGAGAAGAGCGACCTCAAGCATGTGATGGACGGCTTCGAGAGCCTGTCGCGGAGGTTCCCGCTGCCGAAGCATGCGGTGGGCATCGTGCACGGAAGGCAGGATCAGGCCACCAAGGATTACGAGATGGCCCGGTTCAAGAAGGGGGAGACGGACATCCTGGTCAGCACCACGGTCATCGAGGTGGGCGTCGATGTCCCCAATGCGAGCGTCATGGTGGTCGAGAACGCCGAGCGCTTCGGTCTCTCGCAGCTCCACCAGCTCCGCGGCCGGGTGGGACGAGGGGCAGAGCAGAGCTTCTGCATCCTCATGACGGGCGACAAGCTCTCCGGCGATGCCCGCACACGCATCGGCACCATGGTGCGGACCAACGACGGCTTCGAGATAGCGGAGGCCGACCTGCGGCTTCGGGGGCCGGGCGATCTGCTCGGCACGCAGCAGAGCGGATTGCCCCAGCTGCGCATCGCGGACCTCATCGAGGATGCGGATCTGCTCCAGCAGGCCAGGCAGGCCGCCATGCGCGTGGTCGATGAGGATCCGCTGCTCGCAGAGCCGCGCCATGCGGCCATCGCCACCGCGCTCCGCAATCGCCGCGACGAGGCGGTATGGGGGAGGATCAGCTGAGCCTTAAGTGTCCAAAGCCGCCTTCCGCCGCACCTCCTCCGGGTCGAGCACATGCCGGAGCGCGCCACGGGCGATGAGGTACTGGCCCGCGGCGTAAGTGAGCAGCACCGACCAATCCGCGTGCTGGACCGGACGGACGAATCGGCTCGTGGCCAGGATGCTGTCGGACGCGATGAAGAGGGCTGCACCGATGAATACCATCAGGAAACTGGGCAGATAGGTGCGGCCGAAGCGGAGCGCCGCCGCCATGCCCATGACCGTGATGGCCACGGCATAGATGCCCACGGGCACCAGCACCTCCTCCTCCAGGTGCTCCGTCAGGTCGATGCCGAACAGCACGCCGTAGGTCATCATCACCGCGGCGAGGAGCGAAGAGACCAGGAGCCCTTGACCGCCGCCCACATCGGCCACGTTCTGCGCGAAGGCGAGGAGATAGCAGATCTGCGCGAGGAGGAAGGCGCCCAGCCCGATGATGAAGTAGAACTGGTCAAGGTGGTCGAACATGAGCGCGATGTCGCCCATGAGCGAGAAGAACAGGCCGGCCTGGATGAGCAGTGTGAACCGGTCGCCGTAGCGCCGGCTGTTGAAGAAGAACCAGCTCGAGAGCACCGCCATCATCAGCGGCTTGCAGGCATAAACCAGCGGGTGGATGTCGCGCACCTCGCCCACGATAGCGCCTGCGGTGGCTCCTGCGAACAGCGCCCCGTTCACCCAGTTGTTCTTCAGCAGGCTCATCAGCGCGGCCAAGTTAGCCGCCGCAGCGGCAAGCCACCGGGCCTGCGGCCGATGCGGCGGGATCACCCGGGGCTGGGACGCCGGGCCGCATCATCCCCCTGGGCTTCCCGGGCGGCGCTGGGCGGCCAGCAGATGCATCACCGAGATGACCCAAAGCGCGCCGGCGAGCACCGCATGCCATGGTGCTTGCAGCAGGTCGGCAGAAGCAGCGATGAGCGCTGCCAGAAGGGAGATCCGGCCCACCTCGCTCCAGACGCCCCAACGCCGGCCATCGAGGAGCGCGCCCAGGTTCATCACCCACCACAGGATCAGTGCAGCGGAGAGCCATTGCCGCGGGGGATCCATGGATTCCTGCAGGAAGAGGAAGACGGCGGTGGCGCAGACGAGGACAGCGAATTGCGCGACCACATAACCGCTCACCGCCCGGTGTGCCCTGTCCTCGAGCACTCGATGCGTCGGGCGGCCCGTTGCCTTGGGCCGGTCCGGCCCGCCCAGGTAAAGGGGGCGCCAACCGGGAGGCTTCAGGAAGACCCGCAGCCGGTCGGCCCATGTGCGGCATTGCCCGGCGAGCCGGAAGAGATCGCCCCAGTAGTGGAAATTCGCGGTGAGCGGATCCCAGCTTCGCAGGGGAACGGTGATGCCGTAGGTAGGCTCCTCCTCCTCACGCTGGAAAGTGCCGAAGAGCTTGTCCCAGATGATGAGCGTACCGGCATGGTTGCGGTCGATGTACTTCGGGTCGCTGCCGTGATGCACGCGGTGGTGGCTGGGCGTGTTGAAGAGCCGTTCGAGCGGCCCCATGCGCCCGATAGCCTTGGTGTGGATCCAGAACTGGTAGAGGGTGACGAAGGCGCCTACCGTGACGATTACCGCCGGATGCACCCCCAGCAGCGCCACAGGGACGTAGAACCAGAAGCTAAAGAGCCCCTGCCACCAGCTCTGCCGCAAGGCGACGCTCAGGTTGTACTCCTCGCTCTGGTGGTGAACGATGTGCGCCGCCCATAGGAAGTTCACTTCGTGGCTCAGGCGGTGGAACCAGTAGTAGAGCAGGTCGATCAGCAGGAAGGCGAACAGCCAGGTGAGCGGCGTGCTGGGAAGGGTGAGGAGGCGCCAGTGGTCGTACACCGCCAGGTAGATGGCGAAGATGCCGGCCTTGGTGAAGGCCCCTACCACCTGTGAGCCGATGCCGCAGCCGAGGTTGGCCACGAAATCGCTCACCCGGTACACCCTCCTTCGGGCCCATGCGCTCCACCCGATCTCGACCGCCATGAGGGCGAAGAACAGCGGGATGGCAAGGATGATGTAATCCATGCAGCGAAAATACCGGCAGGGTATCTTCGCCGGCCTTCGCCGGGCATTAACGCGCGCGGGCGACGGCATCAGCATGCGGATCTCCTGGAACTGGCTCAAGGACTACGTCGACACCGCCCTCACGCCGCACGAGGCTGCCGAGGTGCTCACCAGCACGGGCCTTGAAGTGGAAAGCGTGGAGCCCTTCGAGCCCGTGAAGGGGATGCTCGCCGGGGTGGTGGTTGGCCATGTGCTCCAATGCACCAAGCATCCCGATGCCGACCGCTTGAGCGTGACCCTGGTGGACCTCGGTAGTGGCGAGCCGGTGCAGATTGTCTGCGGGGCACCCAATGTCGCCACTGGCCAGAAGGTATTGGTGGCAACGGTGGGGGCCATCCTGCACATGGGTGATGGCGGCAGCCTCACCATCAAGCGGAGCAGCATACGCGGGCAGGAGAGCCACGGCATGATCTGCGCCGAGGATGAACTCGGCCTGGGCCACAGCCACGACGGCATCCTGGTGCTCGATGCGGCCGCAGTGCCGGGCACACCGGCGGCCCGGCATCTGGGCCTGGTGAGCGATCACGTGCTGGAGATCGGTCTGACGCCCAATCGCACCGATGCCATGGGGCATGTAGGGGTGGCGCGCGACCTCATTGCGGCGCTCCGCTACCGGCAAGGCCTGGCGATGGAGCTGGGGCTTCCAGATGTATCCGGGTTCGCACAGGACGATGATGCACGCGTTACGGCCGTGGAGGTGATGGATGCGCATGCCTGCCCGCGCTATTGCGGCGTGACCCTCACGCAGGTGAAGGTGGGCCCTTCGCCGCAATGGCTCCGGGACCGGCTCGTGGCCATCGGCCTGAAGCCCGTGAACAATGTGGTGGACGTGACCAACTTCGTGCAGCATGAGCTCGGCCAGCCCCTGCACGCGTTCGATGCGGACCGGCTCACGGATGGACGCGTGGTGGTCCGGAAAGCCGCGGCGGGTGAGCCATTCACCACCCTCGATGGCAAGGAGCGCAGGCTCGATGCCAGCGACCTCGTGATCGCTGATGCCGTGAAGCCGGCCTGCATCGCGGGGGTGTTCGGCGGGCTTGACAGCGGCGTCACCGAGGCCACGACGGCGGTCTTCTTGGAGAGCGCCTGCTTCGATGCTGCAACCATCCGTCGTACGGCACGCCGCCACGCGCTCAGCACCGACGCTTCCTTCCGCTTCGAGCGCGGCGTGGACCCGGAGATCACCGTCTATGCGCTCAAGCGCGCCGCGATGCTGCTCCGCGAGGTGGCAGGGGCGCGCGTCAGCTCACCGGTCATCGATATCGACCATTCGCGCCGCAGCCGCGCCGAAGTGCGCCTGCGCTTCGCCGAGGTGGAGCGCCTCACCGGCATCGCCATCGCCCCCGATCAGGTGGTGCGCGCGCTGGAACTCCTGGACTTCCGGGTGCTCGAGCGCACAGCGGCGGTCCTTACCCTGCAGGTGCCGGCCTACCGGGTCGACGTATCGCGCCCGGCGGATGTCATCGAGGAGATCCTGCGCATCCATGGCTACGATCGCGTGCCGCTCCCGGCCCGGCTGATGGTGCCCATGGTCGCCCGTGAGCCCTTGACATTGGAGTCGCTGCGGCACGGCACGGCCATGCACCTCGCCGCGCGCGGGTTCCGCGAGATCATGACCCCCTCGCTCATCAACGCCCGCCGGGCCGTGGAATCCGGCAGCGCGGAAACGGCGGCGCTGGTCATGCTCAGCAATCCGCTCAGCTCGGAGCTCGACGCGCTCCGGCCCACGCTGCTCACAGGGGCGCTGCAGGCCTTGGCTCACAACCTCAACCGCCAGCAACGCGACCTGCGGCTCTTTGAGCGCGGGCGCATCTATGCCGCCCAAGGCTCGGCATCACGGGAGACCGAGACCCTCGCCCTGGCCCTCACCGGCAGGGCAGGCCGCGAGAGCTGGCGCGCCAAAGGGCGCAGTGTGGAGCGGGCGGATGCCCAGGAGGAGGTGGAGGCGCTGCTCGCACGGCTGGGCCTGCTTGCCCAGGTGCAATGGACGGACGCGGCGCACCCGCTGCTCGATGCCTGTGCGGAGCTGCGCGTGGGCCATCGATCGATGGGTGTTCTCGGCCAGGTGAAGGCCCGGGAGCTGAGGGCGGCGGAGGTGAACCAGCCGGTGCTCTACGCCGAACTGAATGAGGAAGCCCTGCTCGACGCCTGCCGGGGGAGCGCCACGACATTTGAGGAGGTGCCGCGGTTCCCGGCGGTGAGGCGCGACCTGAGTCTGCTGCTCCCCGCGGGGGCGCGGTTCGAGGATCTTCGCCGCATCGCGCTGCATGCCGAGCGCAAGCTGCTGCGCGAGGTGGGGCTCTTCGATGTGTACGAGGGCGACAAGCTTCCTGCGGGGAAGAAGAGCTATGCGCTCAGCTTCATCCTGCAGGACCCGGGACGGACACTCACGGACGAGCAGGTGGACAAGGCGATGGGGCGTATCCGTGCTGCCTTGGAGAAGGAGGCCGGTGCTGAGCTGCGCGGTTGAGCGCGCTGCGGCCGATCGCCGGCCCGTGATCCGATGCGGATTCCAGGCCGGAGCATCGCCACCTTTGCCGCTGGATGCGCATCGCCGTCAACACCCGACTGCTGCTGCCGGACAAGCTCGAGGGCATCGGCTGGTTCACCCATGAGGTGATGAGGCGCATCGTGCAGGCGCATCCGGAGCACGAGTTCCTCTTCCTCTTCGACCGGCCGTACGATGAGCGCTTCATCTACGGGCACAATGTGCGTCCCGTGGTGATGGGTCCGCCCACGCGGCATCCGTTGCTCTACCGGCTGTGGTTCGACTGGCTGCTCCCGCGGAAGCTGCGGGACCTGAAAGCCGATGCGTTCATCAGCCCCGATGGATTCGTGGCCCTGCGGAGCACGGTGCCTGCGCTCGCCGTGGTGCACGACCTCAACTTCGAGCATTACCCGGAGGACCTTCCCCGCGCGTACAGTCGCTACTACCGTTCCTACTTCCCGCGGTTCGCCCGCCACGCCACGAGGCTTGCCACCGTGAGCGAATTCAGCCGGCGCGACATCGCTGCCCGGTACGAGGTGGACGAAGGGCGCATCGATGTGCTCTACAATGGCGTCGGCGAGGCCTTCCGGCCGCTGGATCCATCGGAGCGTTCGGCCGCCCGCGCCCGGCTCACCGGCGGAGCGCCCTACTTCGTCTGCATAGGGTCCCTGCATCCCCGCAAGAACATCGCGCGCCTCCTCCTCGCCTTCGACCAGCTGCTCATCCAGCACCCGAGCGATATGCGGCTGGTGATCGTGGGTGAGCGTTTCTGGTGGGACCAGCGCATGGAGCAGGCCTGGAAGCAGGTGCGGCACAAGGAACGCGTGGTATTCACCGGCAGGCTCGGGCAGGACGAGTTGCACAAGGCCCTCGGCGCGGCGCATGCACTCGCCTTCATCAGCTACTTCGAGGGGTTCGGCATCCCCGTGGCCGAAGCCATGCGCTGCGGCGTTCCCGTGGTGGCGGCCGAGACTTCTTGCCTGCCCGAGGTGGCGGGCGATGCCGCCCACTACTGCGATCCGTTCAGCGTGGCCTCCATCAGCCGCGCCCTCTATGAGGTCTGGGGCGATGGGGCCCTCTGCGACCAGCTGCGCAGGGCCGGGCTCAAGCGCAGTGAGCGCTACACATGGGAGAAGGCCGCTGAGGCGCTATGGGCCAGCTTCGAGCGCATGTGCCGTGATGCCGGCCTGCATCCTGCTGCGATGAGCCTTCGCCCGGACCCCGTCGCCATACCCCGCACCACCGACACACGCTAGCGCGCATGCCGCTCGCCGCTTATCACCTCAAGGGCGTGCTCGAAGCCGGGTGCGACGAGGCCGGACGCGGATGCCTGGCCGGTCCCGTGGTCGCGGCGGCGGTCATCCTTCCGCACCGGGTAAGGCTGCGCGGCCTTGACGACAGCAAGAAGCTCAGCGAAGAGGCGCGCGAAGGGCTGCGCCCGCTCATCGAGGAGCAGGCGCTCGCGTGGGCGGTGGCCATCGTGGATCCGTCCGAGATCGATGCGGTGAACATCCTGCAGGCATCGTTCCGCGCCATGCACCGGGCCGTGGATGCCCTGGACATCCGTCCTGTGCACTTGCTGGTCGATGGGAATCGCTTCGCGCCGTATCCCGGCATTGCGCACAGCTGCCACATCAAGGGTGATGGGCGATTCCGTGCCATTGCGGCGGCCAGCATCCTGGCCAAGACGCACCGCGATGAGCTGATGCGCCGCCTGCACGAGGCGCATCCGCAGTATGGCTGGGCCGTGAACAAGGGTTATCCCACGGTCGATCATCGCGCGGCCATCGCCCGGTTCGGTCCCAGCCCCCACCACCGCCGCAGCTTCCGGCTGCTGCCAGGCCAGCCTTCGCTGTTCTGATCCGCCCCTTCCGTCCACAGGGCCCTGTGCGCAAGGCCCTTGCGGGCGGTGGGCCACCGGTGCCATGGAGGGCCACATTTGTGGCTCGCATGCGCCGTCCGCTCATCGCTTTTGTGCTGCTGGCCATCCTGGGTGCCGCGGCCTTTACGCTCTGGCAATGGGATCGCGACCAAGTGGAACGCGCCGACCCCTGGCGCGCGGTGCCGGCCGAGGCTGCCATCGTGCTCGAGGTCCCCGATGCCTTCGCTGCCTGGGACCGCTTCACCCATGCCTCCCTCGTCTGGCGCGCGTGGGAGAGCGATTCCGCGGCGGTGCGGCTGGCGCGGGTCATGGCCCATGCCGCCAAGCGCATGGAGGGCGATGCCGCGCTGCGCGATGCGCTGGCGGGATCGCCGGTGATCGTGGCGGTGATGCGCGTTGGTCAGGCGGGCGCGGCGCCCCTGGTCATCGGCCGTGCCCAAGGAGAGGCGGATCTGCATGCGTTGGCAGGTTTGCTGGCGTTGGACGAGGCCTCGCGCAATGCCTTCTCCGAGGGCCGCCCCACGCCCGTGCGCGTGGAGGGCGTGGACCTGAGCGCGGCGGCCCGAAGCGGCCTGTGGCTGGCCTCGCCCTCGAGCCAGCTCCTCGATGAGGCGCTCTTGCAGCTGGAGCGCGGCAGGCCCATCGCGTCCGATTCGCTATTCGCCAAGGCGCGCGCCACGCTGAGCGGCCATGACGAACCCCATCTGCTGGTGGAGACCCGGCGGCTCGCCGGGCTGCTCAGCGACATCTGGGAGGCCCGGCAGGTGGAATCCCTCGCGCTTCCTGCCGGATGGATGGCGTTCGATGTGCGCATGAAGCCTGATGCGCTGATCCTGAGCGGTCTCTTCGCGGGAGCGCAGGATTCGCCCCTGATTCGCGGGCTGCTGGAACAGGGTGCCGGCCCCTGGAGCGTGGCGCGGATGCTGCCGGCATCGGTTTCCTCGCTTCACGTGCGGCACATCGGGGATGCCGATGCGCTCGTCGCTTCGATGGCCGGGCAGGATGACCGCTCGCGGGCAGCGGAGGCAGCGACTCCATGGATGCTCGGGCCGGTGGGTGAAGCCCTGGCGCTCGGCCCGGAGCGCCGTTGGCTCATCGCCGGTGCCGTGGATCCCGATCGCGCCCAAGAGGAACTCATGGAGCCCTGCGCCGGCGCGCCCTGCGACACCATCGGTTATCGCGGCATCCGCCTCACGCGCTACCCGTCCTTTCTGCCCAAGGAGACGCTGATGGGCCGGCCGGCGCCCCTGCCGCAGCAGCCGTGGTGGGCCATCCTCGGCAGCCATGTGGTGATGAGCGACGACCCCGATGCCGTGCGGTCCTCGATCGATGCCTGGCTCGATGGGGGCAGCCTGGCGGAAGAGCCTGCTGCCAAGGCCTGGTTCAAGGAGATGGCCGATGAGGCCGGCTTCACCTGGTGGTGCGACCCCGGGCGCGAGGCGGCGCATTTCAGGTCCGGTCTGCGCGCTGATGCCGAGCCGACCTTCAACCGCCTCGTGGGCCTGCTGTCGCACCATTCGGCGCTCTCCATCCAGGCCTCCGGCGCACCGGACGGCATGCTCCACGTCGCGGTGGGCCTGCGGGCCCGGTCGCAGGCGGGGCGCGCCGATTCCTCTACCAGCGCAGCGCTCTGGTCGGTGAAGCTCGATGCGCCCGTGGCGCGTCGGCCCGACATTGTCCTCAACCACGTCAACGGCACGCGCGAAGTGCTCGTGCAGGATACCCTGCACCGCATCCACCTCTTCGGCGCTTCGGGCAAGCTACTCTGGAGCCGGGCGCTCGAAGGCCCCATCGTAGGCGGCGTGCACCAGGTGGATCGGTTCCGGAACGGCAAGCTTCAGCTGCTGCTGGCCACGGCGCGAACGGCCTACCTCATCGACCGCAACGGCAACGATGTCGGCGGACCGCCGCATGCCCTGCCGTCGCCAGTGGCGGCACCCATGGCCGTGGTCGACTACGAGGGTCGGCGGGAGTACCGCGTGCTTGTCCCGCTGCAGGACAGGCGCATCCTCAACCTCGACCTGGACTGGGCTCCGGTTCAAGGCTGGGAGCCGCCCCGGCTGGCGCATCCGGCGATCGCGCCGGTTCGCCACCTGCGCATCGGCGGCAAGGACTACCTGCTCGTTCTGGATGAGGCCGGCGGGGTGAGGCTCCTCGATCGGCGCGGCAAGGACCGCCTGCATGTGACGGCGACCCTGGAGCGACCGAAGCGGCTGGTGGCTGTGCTCCCGGGTCAGGAGGCCCTGCGGACGCGCCTAATCTGGCTGGATCAGGACCTGCGCCTGCGCTGCGCATCGCTTTCCGGCGAGGAGCAGCCGCTGCCCGATGGCCTTGCGCAGGACCTCGATGGGGATGGCGCGCCGGAGTGGGTGATGCCGCTGGAGGTGCCGACCGCCGCCGAGCTGCTGGCAGCACTGGGCAATGGTGCCGCTCCGCCCGCCGTGGCCGCGCTGGATGCCAGCCGGACGGACAGCCTGGCCATCGGTGAACTGGATGCAGCGACCGGCGATGCATGGCGGTGGGTAAGGGCCGCCGTGCCATGGCCCGGGCATACCCATGCGCCCCATGCCATGGGTGACCTGAACCTGGATGGCCTCCCCGAGGCGGTGACGGTCACACCGGACGGCCGGCTCACCACCTTCCGGCTGCCATGAGCCGGGCAACGCGCCATCCCGGTTGCGCTGTGCACGTGCCCTGCTAGATTTGCCACGGCTATCCGGCGGCCCGCGCCGCCAGGCCCCATGAAACGAGCACTTCTCCGCACGGCATTGCGCAAGGAAGTGGTGGGCCTGGCCAAGGTCACGGTCATCATCCTCACCGCATTCCTGCTGCTCCTGGAGTTCGGCTATCGCGCCGATCCCTCCACCTACGTGCTGCTTGAGCAGCTCAGCTACGGCTTGGTCATCGCAGCGGCCTTCGTCACCTTGGGCAGCTTGCTGCGCACGGCTCTTCGCGGGGAGCATGTCCGCAAGGCCGAGCTCATCTGGTTGGTGGCGGTGCTCAGCTTGGTCATCGGGAAAGCGGTGGCTGCGCGCGTGTTCGCCGGGTTCGGGCACTGGCCATTGCTCGGGTTCCTGCTCACCTTCTCTTTCATCGAGCTATCGCGCCTGGAGATAGGGCGCAACAGCACGCTGTTCAACCCGGCGCTTCTCTTCGTCACCAGCTTCCTCGTCCTCATCGCCATAGGCGCAGCCCTTTTCCTATTGCCCAATGCCACTACGCGCCCCATCACCCTGGTGGAGGCCATCTTCACGAGCACGAGCGCCGTGTGCGTCACCGGCCTCAGCACCATCGATGTCGGCAAGGACCTTACGGCCATGGGGCAATGGGTGCTGCTGCTTCTGATCCAGCTCGGTGGCCTCGGAGTGATGACCTTCACCAGCTTCTTCGCCTTCTTCTTCAAGGGACGAACCTCGCTCGAGGAGCAACTGCGCGTGCGCGACATCGCGAACACGACGCTCAGCGGCGCCCGGGGCTTCATTGTCCAGGTGATCCTCTTCACGCTCGGCGTGGAGCTGCTAGGCACGGGGCTCATCTACCTGAGCGTCTCCGATACCGTGTTCGACTCGTTCGCGGACCGGATGTTCTTCGCGCTCTTCCACAGCGTTTCCTCCTTCAATAACGCAGGCTTTTCAACCGCGAGCTTGGGGCTCTACGACCCTGCATTCCGCTTCAATTACCCGCTGCTCTGGGTGATCGCGCTGCTCTTCGTTTTCGGCGGCCTCGGGTTCGGCATCATCTTCAACTTCAGCCGCTACGTGCGATTCTGGGTGGCCGGGCGCATCAGGCGATTCCTGACCGGTGCGCCTTGCCAGCGTTACCCGCGCGTGGTCAACCTGAGCACCCGCTTGGTGCTCCTCGCCACGGCCTTCCTCATCGTGCTCGGCACATTGTCGATTCTGGTCTTCGAGTGGAACCACGGCCTTGCTGAGCATGGGTCCTGGTGGGGGCGCATCACAGCGGCTTTCTTCACGGGCGTAACCCCGCGGACGGCCGGCTTCAATGTCATGGATACCGCGCTCCTCACCACGCCTACGCTCATGGTTGTGCTGCTGCTGATGTATGTGGGCGCATCGCCCGGCAGCACCGGCGGAGGCGTCAAGACCACCACCTTCGGGGTCGCCACCCTCAACATCTTCGCCACGGCGCGCGGACGCCGTCGCATCGAGTTCTTCGGCCGCGAGATCAGCAACCTCAGCACGCGGCGCGCTTTCGCCTCCATCGTGCTCTCGCTCATCTTCCTGGGGCTGTCCATCAGCGTGGTGGCGTCGCTCGAGGCAAGGCATGGGCTCATGCCCATCGCCTTCGAGTGCTTCAGCGCCTTCAGCACCGTGGGCCTGAGCATGAACCTCACTCCGCAGCTGGGCGATGCCGCCCGCGTGGTGCTGGTCGTTGTGATGTTCGTCGGCCGTGTGAGCGCGCTCACGCTGCTTGTGGGCGTGCTGCGCCAGGTGCAGGTGAGCAAATACAGGTACCCCAAGGAGGACATCCTCATCAACTGACCGCCCATGAAGATCGCAGTGTTCGGCCTCGGCAATTTCGGCAGGCACCTCTCCATCAAGCTCACCGCCATGGGCCACGAGGTGATCGCCATCGACCACGACATGGACAAGGTGGAGGCCATCAAGGGCGAGGTGAGCTATGCGGTGTGCCTCGAGAGCAACGACCCGCAGGCCATGAGCACGCTGCCCCTCACCGACGTGGATGCCGCCGTGGTGGCCATCGGGGAGAACGAGGGCGCCAACATCATGACCACCGCGCTGCTGGTGAACCTGAAGGTGAAGCGCGTCATCAGCCGCGCCATCAATCCGCTCCACGAGATGGTGCTCAATTCGATGGGCGTCACCGACATCGTGCACCCGGAGGAGAAGGCCGCCGAGGGCCTCGCCCGCAAACTCAATCTGCGCCGGCTCGTGGACCAATTCGAGCTGCCGGGCGGCTTCATCATCGCAGAGATCGTCGTGCCCGACAAGTTCGTGGACAAGCCCCTCAGCCAGATCCAGGAGCTGCGTCAGCGGCAGCTCGGACTGGTCACCGTGCTGCGAAAGGAGAGCGAGAAGAGCTTCCTTGGCCGCAGGTCCATCAAGCTCGGCGCCCTGGGCGTCATGGACCCTGACTTCGTGCCCGTGAAGGGCGACATCCTCGTGCTCTTCGGCACCAAGGAGGAGGTGGCGCGTTTCACCGGCGAGAACGACTGAGCGGGGCAAGGGCGTGGGGAATCGGCCGTTTGAAAGGGAGGCGGGGAGGCACGACATCCGCACGACCGATGACATCGCCATCCTGGTGCGCTCGTTCTACGAGCGGGTGCGCCCCGACCCGGAGCTCGGCCACTTCTTCGCGGACCTGGACTGGGGCCATCACATCCCTCGGATCGCCTCATTCTGGGCAATGGTGCTGCTCGGCGACCGCTCCTACCAGGGCGATCCGATGACGACGCACATCCGGCTGGCACGAACCCATCCGATGGAGCCGCGCCACTTCGAGCGATGGCTGGCGCATTGGCAGGCCGCAGTGGATGACCTTTTCAGCGGTCCGAAGTCGGATGAGGCCAAGGAGCGGGCGCGCACCATCGCCGGCATCATGGCCCATAAGGTGGGCCGTGCGGCCACCTAGCGGCGCGGCTTGCGCAGGGCGATGCGCTGGCCTCCCTTCAGCTTCGCGCCCTCCGGCAGGTTGTTGTAGCGCGCGAGCTTGCTCAGCTTCACGCCGTACGCCTGGCTAACGCCCCACAGGGTCTCGCCCTCGTGCGCCGTGTGGACATCGGCCTTGGCGGCCTTGTTGCGCTTGGGCTGGATGTAGATGATCTGCCCCTCGTTCAGCGCCGCCTCCTTGTCCAGGTCGTTCCAACGGGCCAGCATGCCGTGGGTCGTCCCCAGCTCATCGGCCAGCTTGCGGAAGCTGTCGCCCGACCGGGCACGGACGAACTTCACCCGGCCATCCGACACCTCCACGGACCGCCCGGCGGTGATGGTGATGGATTCCCCCCCGATGGCCGTCCGACGCCCCTTCTGCTCGGGAGCAGGCTTGGGTCCTTCCCCCTTGGAAGGCTTGTACGCCACGTCGATGCCCTGGTCGAGCTTTTGCAGCTCATAGCGTTCGATGAGGGTGATGAGCTTCTGCGGGTAGCTCGGGTCTGTGGCATACCCGGCCGCCTTCAGCCCCCGCGCCCATCCCTTGTAATCCGTCGGCCGCAGCTCGAAGAGGGCCGCATAACGCTGCCGCTTCAGGAACTTGCTGTGGTCCTCGAAGCTGTCGGCGGCATCGCGGTACTTCCTGAAGCAGTCGTTCTTGCGGTCATCGTCGTGGTAGCTCTTCCCCCCGGTCCAGTCGGGTGTGCACTTGATGCCGAAGTGGTTGTTGGCCGTCCGCGCCAGCTCGCTGTTGCCATTGCCGCTCTCCAGCAGCCCCTGCGCCAGGGTGATGCTGGCTGGAATGCCGTGCTCCTTCATCTTCCGCACCGCCACCTCCTTCCATTGCCCGATGTATTCCTCTGCGGTGAAGCGCTTGTTGGGCGGCTGCCCTTGAGCCCAAGCGCCCTGCACACCCAGCAGCAGCAGGGCCAGTAAACGGGTTATCCACAGATCAACAAGGCGCATGGTCGGTACGGGGCAGTCCCCGGGAAGGGGCGAAACTACCGGGGTTCCAGGGTGTTGTTCACAATCCATCCACCGGTGAATCAACCACCTCCTGTGGAAAGAACGTGCCGGAAGGCCCACTTCGGGTGTCCCGGCCCGGAACTTCGCCCGGGCGATTGAACCAACCGCCGCTGCAAGTGTTAACCCGGCATCATGGACCGCGACGGCAACGCCCAACGTCCCGCTGACGACCGCTTCGAGCGCCTTGGCTTGGAGCCGGGCGATTATTACTTCTCCAAGGAAGGCTACCTGGTCTTCACGGAGCAGTACCACCTGAAACGGGGATACTGCTGCGGCAACCGTTGCAAGCACTGTCCTTATGGGCACGAGGCGGTGAAGAAGGTGAGGGGGTAAGCAGCGTTACGGAACGCCCGGCTATCTTCACTGTGCCATGCGGGGAATCATACTCTTGGTATTGCTCTTCCAAGCCCTTACGGCTGCCGCCCAGGATTGGGTCTTGCTCAATCCCGCGTACCGCTACAACTACAGCAACGACGGCACCGATACCATTCGCCACCAGATCCGCGTGATGGATGTGGATACGCTGGGGCCGGATAGCTTCAGATATGAACTGAACAGGGTGGCGGTTGTGTGTGATACCTGCCCTGCGATCGGCAATACCTGCGCCGGCTGTTTCGTTCGAGTGAACCAACCGCAGTTCCTTGGGATCGAGTGCGTGAAGGCGGGGAACGACTGGCGCTTCTTCGGTGCGGACACCTTCATAATTCGCGGTTCTGCTGGCCCCGGTGCTACATGGAGCTTTGACTTAAGCAACGGAGTAACGGCTACTGTTGATGCCGAATGGACCGAAGCGCTGTTCGGGGTGCAGGACACCCTGCGCAGCATCGTGCTGAGCAGCCAGGACACGATCATCTTGAGTCGTTCATTCGGCATCCGGCGTTTCTGTCGCGGCTCGAATGCCGTGGAGTTGATAGGCGTGGAAGGGCCAGGTGTTGGGCGGGTTTATCCTAATCCGCTGGCGTACTTCGATTATCAGCCGGGGGATGAGTTGACGTATTGGCTTCTTTCAATCTACCACATATCGTATCCGGGTGGGCTTCACTACAATACCTCTCTTCCATCATATTGGAAGGTTAGGATTACCGGCCGTATGGATTCATCGGAAGGCGTGTTCTATACGACATCGTGGGCAATTGATTGGCCTGGCGGACTAGGGGTCACGTTTCCGCCGATAAGTGTACCGGACTGGCCAGTTCCGTACAATGGATGGTCCTTGGTGCGCGATGAGCTACTCGTGAAGCACCCGCTGCTTGGGGCTTTCCCTGGCGAGGTAATCGACACTTCCATCTGTGAGAATGCCTACTATCCCGGTTATGACGTTCGATCAATTGCCCAGTACAGTTTGGCTCCAAGCGGAAAAGCCGAGATGCGATATCAACCAATTGGACCGTCTGTCAACAGCATGCTTTGCGGGTTTAACGCCACTGGATCCCCACTTCAAGGGATGTTTCCGCGGCACCCCGAACCAGTATCTGCATGGTACGAGGAGGGTGTCGGTCTTCGCACGATGTGGTTTCGCCTCTCTCCAGGAGAAGGCGAGCACCTTGTGGAGTTGGTTGGAGCGGTTATCGGTGGGGATACCATTGTGCCGCCTCCTGTCATCAATTGGGATGTCGCAATTGTGGAACGTGAGAACAACGGCGGTCTAGTGTTCCCCAATCCCGCAACAGACAGGATATTCATGAAGCAAGCGCCAATTAGCGCTGGTTTGGGCATCCGAGATCTCGAGGGGCGTCTCGTCCTCACCCAGCACATCGCTTCAGCGAACGAGACCATCGACGTGCAGCACCTCGCGCCGGGCATCTACTTCGTTTCGGTGGATGGCGTGGCACCGCAACGCGTGGTGATAGCCCGCTAGCCCGAACTTCGCCGCGCCGCGATTGTTCCGGCCATAGCATTCGCACACATGCCCACCGCAACCGCTTCCGAGCTCCAGGCCTTCCAGCAGGCCATTCGTGAAGGCATCCCCGAGGCGCTCCCGCCTGCCCGCCCGCTCGACGCCGGCGTGAGCCACGCGCCCAAGCGCAAGGATATCCTCACCGCCGAGGAGAAGAAGCTGGCCCTGCGCAACGCGCTGCGCTACTTCCACCCGAAGCACCACAGCACCCTCGCGCCCGAGTTCGCGCAGGAGCTGCAGGAATACGGCCGCATCTACATGCACCGCCTGCGTCCGGAGCACCCCATGCACGCGCGGCCCATCGACCACTACCCCGCGAAGAGCAAGCAGGCCGCGGCCATCATGCTGATGATCCAGAACAACCTGGACCCGGCCGTGGCGCAGCACCCGCACGAGCTGATCACCTACGGCGGCAACGGCGCGGTGTTCCAGAACTGGGCGCAGTACCGTCTGGTGATGCAGTACCTGAGCGAGATGACCGACGAGCAGACGCTGGTGATGTACAGCGGCCACCCGCTCGGCCTCTTCCCCAGCCACCCCGATGCCCCGCGCGTGGTGGTGACCAACGGGATGATGATCCCCAACTACAGCAAGCCCGACGACTGGGAGCGCTTCAACGCCCTCGGCGTGACGCAGTACGGCCAGATGACCGCGGGCAGCTACATGTACATCGGCCCGCAGGGTATCGTGCACGGCACCACCATCACCGTGCTCAACGCCTGCCGCATGATCCAGTCGTCGCCGGGAACGAAGGGCAAGCTCTTCGTCACCGCAGGCCTGGGCGGCATGAGCGGTGCCCAGCCCAAGGCCGGCAACATCGCGGGCGTGGTCACCATCTGTGCCGAAGTGAACGCCACGGCGGCCTACAAGCGCCACAGCCAGGGTTGGGTGGATGAGGTGATCACCGACGTGGACGCGTGCATCGATGCCGCGCTCGCCTGGCAGAAGAAAGGCGAGGCGCACAGCATCGCCTACCTCGGCAACGTGGTGGACCTATGGGAGCGCCTCGCCGCACGGAACATCCATGTGGACCTCGGCAGCGACCAGACCAGTTTGCACAATCCCTGGGCCGGCGGCTACTACCCCGTGGGCCTGAGCTACGAGGAGAGCAACGCGCTCATGGTGAAGGACCCGGCCGCCTTCAAGCAGCGCGTGCAGGAGACGCTGCGCCGCCATGTGACCGCCGTGAACACCCTCGCCGAGCAGGGCATGTACTTCTTCGATTACGGCAACGCATTCCTGCTGGAAAGCAAGCGCGCGGGTGCCGACATCGCCGGCAAGCACGGCGAGGAATTCCGCTACCCCAGCTACGTGGAGGACATCATGGGCCCTATGTGCTTCGACCACGGCTTCGGTCCGTTCCGGTGGGTGTGCACCAGCGGCGATTCGAAGGACCTCGCCACCAGCGACCGCATCGCCGGCGATGTGCTGGAAGCGATGGGGAAGGAGGCACCGCCCGAGATTGCACAGCAGATCGCCGACAACCTGCATTGGATCCGCAGCGCGCAGCAGAACAAGCTCGTGGTGGGCAGCCAGGCGCGCATCCTCTACGCCGACAGCGAGGGCCGCATCCGCATCGCGCAGGCCTTCAACGAGGCGATCAAACGCGGCGAGATCAGTGCGCCCATCGTGCTCGGTCGCGACCACCATGATGTGAGCGGCACCGACAGCCCATACCGCGAGACCAGTAACATCCGCGACGGATCGCGCTTCACCGCCGACATGGCCGTGCAGAACTTCGTGGGCGATGCCTTCCGCGGCGCCACATGGATCAGTTTGCACAACGGCGGCGGCGTGGGCTGGGGCGAGGTGATCAACGGCGGCTTCGGCATGGTGCTCGACGGCAGCGCCGACAGCGACCGGCGGTTGAAGAGCATGCTGCACTGGGACGTGAACAACGGCATCGCGCGCCGCGCCTGGGCCCGCAACCCCAACGCGGTATGGAGCATCGAACAGGAGATGAAGCGCACGCCGCTGCTGAAGGTGACCCTGCCGAACGAGGCTGATGATGCGGTGATCGACGGGGCCTTGGGCTGAGGGCGAAAGATTAAATTCGTGGGCCACCCAACCCGGCCAGGGTGTTCACCGTGTATGGATGTGAACGCCCAACAACCGATCCTCACGCCCATGAACCACACATTCCGCTCCCTGCTGCTCACAGGCGCCTCCCTTGTCGGGCTGGCCGCCTTCGCCCAGCCCATACCGCCTTATCCCATCCTCATCACGGGAATGGTGCAGGGCTGCATGCCCAACAGCCAGGTGACCATCTCGTCCATGCCCAACACGCAGCCCACCTGGAGCTACACGCTCGACCTGGTGAACTGCGGGTTCGATACCGTGGCTTGGATGCAAAGCCCTGGTGGCGGCTTCACGTTCAATGTGGCCTGCAACGGGGCCATGCTCACCGCAGTGGGCCAGTACCAAGTCGGCCCTTCGGGTGCCGACTCGATCATGGTCACCCTGAACTGCAGCGGTGGCGGAACGCCTGACTGCCTGGGGGTGCCCGGCGGCAGCGCCCTGCCCGGCACGTCCTGCACCACCTTCCTCGGCGTGGACGGAACCTGGAACGCCAGCTGCGAATGCGTGCCGAACGCCTCTTCCTGCCAGGCCTGCTTCACGGTGTACTCCAACAGTCCGTGGACCGCAGGATTCATGAACTGCTCCACCGGCAACGCGCCGTTCACCTACCAGTGGTGGCTGCCCAACGGGAGCGCTTCCACCTCACAGAACGCGGATTGGACCTTCACTGCCGCAGGGGCATACGGCGTTTGCCTGACCATCGCCGATGCGGGTGGATGCACCAGCGTGCTCTGCGATACCGTGTATGTGGATGCGAACGGCGGCGTCTCGGCCAGCGCCAACTACTTCGACTGCCTGCAGATCCCCAACGGCCCCAACGTGCCGGGCTCGCCCTGCGTCAACCCCAACGGATCGACGGGCATTTGGAACGCCAACTGCGAGTGCGTGCCGACCCTGATGAACTGCCAGGCCTGCATCGAACTGGGGCCGGTGATCAACCAGAGCGGCAATGCCATTCCCTTCGCCGTGCTGGGCACGAACTGCTCGCAGGGTACGGCGCCGCTCACCTACCAGATCAACTGGGGGGATGGGGTAGCCAATTCGTCCGGTGATCACGCGTATGCTGAACCCGGTGTCTATGGCGTGTGCATCACCATCGCCGATGCCAGCGGTTGCACGAGCGTGGACTGCGACACCGTGGTGGTGGATGCCAATGGCGGCATCTCGGTGAACCCGCCCATGCTCTACGACTGCCTGCAGGTCCTGAACGGCCCCAACATGCCCGGCACGCCCTGCACGAACCCGGCCACCGGTTTCACCGGCACGTGGAGCGCCGACTGTGTCTGTGTGCCCGACTCAACCGGCGGCGCCTACGACTGCCTCGGTGTGCTGAACGGCAGCAACCTGCCCGGCACCCCCTGCTGGACACCCGGCACCAACTTCATCGGCGTGTGGGATGCGAACTGCAACTGCACCAGCGGAAGCGGTCTGCCCTGCCAGGCCGGCTTCTGGGTGATCCAAGCCTACGGCCAGGACAGCCTGCCCGTGCCCAACGAAGTGTGGGTGTGGAACCTGAGCACCGGCAACGGCGCGCTCTCCTACCTGTGGAACTTCGGCGATGGCACCACCAGCACCGACCCCTTCCCCACGCACACCTACAGCCAGAACGGTCCCTACCTGCTCTGCCTCACCATCGCCGATGCCAGCGGCTGCACCAGCACCAGCTGCGACAGTGTCTCCATTGATGAGAACGGCCTGCTGAACGGGATGATCCTCGGTGGCCACGACGCATCGTCGGCCAATCGCACCAACGGCTTCACGCTGAATGTGCAGAACCCGCTCACCACGAGCATGGCCGAGCTGCAGGACCTCTCCCACGCCGCCATCTGGCCCAACCCCAGCAACGGCGACCTGAACCTGGCCCTGGTATCCACGGCCGATGGCCCCTTGAGCATCCGCTTCTTCGATGTCAACGGCCGTGAGGTCCGCCAGGAAAGCCGGGCCATGAACGCCGGTCGCAGCCAGCATCGCTTCGACATCGCCGACCTGCCTGCGGGCATCTACACCCTGCGTGCCACCGACCGCAACGGCAGCAGCCTCAGCATCCGGTTCGTGAAAGCGAGGTGATCCGCCGTCCGATCCTTCCAGGAGCGCCCTGCAGCCATGCGGGGCGCTTCTGCGTTCGGGCGGTCCGATCGCAGTAATTTTCAGACGCACCCAACCCAGGGGCCAGCGGCACCGTGTATGGGAATGAACGCCCAACGAACGAACCGTAATCCCATGAAACACGCACTTCGCTCCCTGGCCCTCACCGCCGCCCTCTCGGCCGGTATGGCCGCCATTGCCCAAATCCCATACGAGGTCACCGTATACGGTACGGTGGCCGGCTGCACTCCCAACTCATTCGTGAACATCGAAACACTGCCCGGAACTGAGCCTGCGCAGGACATTGATGTGCCGGTGCTGCCTCCCACGTGCAGCTTCAGCGTGACGCTGAACATGATTTCGGGGTCTGGTGGCTTCATCATCAGCACACCGTGCCTCGGTGTCATGCAATCCGACACCGTGCTCTACGAGGCGGACCCGGTGTTGGACTCGGCCATGGTGTACGTGGTGTTCAACTGTGGCAGCACGACACCGGATTGCCTTGGCGTACCCGGTGGCAGTGCCCTGCCGGGAACGCCTTGCACCAGCACTGGCGGCGGGAACGGCATCTGGAACGCGGAATGCCAGTGCATCCTCACGAACGGTGATTGCCAGGCCTGCTTTACCGCATCGCAGGCCACCGATGGGAATGGCGCCCCGATCCCCTTCACCGCGGCGTTCACGAACTGCTCCAGCGGCGGCACGGGGTCCATCGAGTACATCTGGGACTTCCCCTCCACGGCGATCACCGCCTTCGAGACCAGCTATACCTACAATGGCCCCGGTGTTTGGGGTGCCTGCCTGAACATGTATGCCGATGGATGCACCAGCTACCTCTGCGATACCGTGCTGTTCGATGCGAACGGTATGCTGGTGGATGGACCGGTCGTGTATGACTGCCTCCAGATCCCCAATGGTCCAAACGTCCCGGGAGCACCCTGCACCAACCCTGCCACCGGCGCTAGCGGCACGTGGAGCGTGAATTGCGAGTGCATCACCAACACCACCGGTTGCCAGGCCGGTTTCTGGGTGATCCAGGCTTATGACAGCCTCGGCGGGGAGGTGGCCCCCATCCCGTATGAGCTCTGGGTGTGGAACCTGAGTAGCGGCACCAGCCCCTTCCAGTTCGAGTGGGACTTCGGAGACGGTACCGGCAGCTTCGATCCCTACCCTACGCACGTGTATGCCCAGAGCGGCCCCTACAACCTCTGCCTCACGCTCACCGACGATGCCGGGTGCTCAAGCACTTATTGCGACAGCATCAGCATCGATGGGGGCGGTTTCTATGAGGGTATGGCACCAGAGGCCGAGGTCCGCAACGGCTTCACCATCCGCGTGATCAGCCAGCTGCCCACCGGCATCGCCGACCAGCCCGCCTTCACCGACACCCGCCTGTGGCCCAACCCGGTGAACGATGTGCTGAACCTCCGCTTCGACACCAACCTGCGCGGCAATCTGGCGATGGCCGTAGTGGACGTGAACGGGCGCGTGGTGCTGAGCACGGGTGCGATGGTCACCGGCGGCACCAACCAGCTGGAGGTCGCCACCAGTTCGCTGCCAGCCGGCATGTACATGCTCCGCATGGGCAACGGACAGGATACCATGAGCTTCCGCTTCGTGAAACACTGATTGCACACCTGAGGCCGAAGGGCACCCGCCATGAGGCGGGTGCCCTTCGGCACAATGGCATGGTCCCCGAGAGCCTCATCGAACGCTGCCTCCGCGAGGAGCCCAAGGCGCAGTACGAGCTGTACCGCGCCTTGTACGGGCAGATGATGGCCATCTGTGGCCGCTACGAACGCAACAAGCAGGATGCCGTGGCCCGCATGAACCAGGGCTTCCTGAAGATCCTGACGAACCTGGACAAACGACGGCCCGAGGTCCCCTTCGAGCTCTGGACCCGACGCATCATGATCAATACCGTGATCGACCAGCACCGCCACGACCGCCAGCGCCGGCAGAGCGAATCGCTCGATGCGCCGCTGGATGAGGGCGCGCTCACCGAGGTGAACGACTACCTGCGGCAGATGGATGCCGAGGCCTTCGCCGAGCTCCTCTCCCGCGTCCCCGACATGTCGCGGAAGGTCTTCAATCTCTTCGCCATCGACGGCTTCGGGCATGCCGAGATCGCCACCATGCTGGGCATCAGCGAGGGCACCTCAAAATGGCACGTGAGCCATGCCCGGCAGGTGCTGCAGCAATCCATCGCTCGGTTGGCCACCGTCGCCGTCAAGAACGCACTGCCATGAACCTGAACGAGCAATTCGACGAGCTGGCGCGGCGCAAGCTGGAAGAGCGTGCATACCCCTTTGAGGAATCGGCCTGGCTCGATGCGCAACGTGCCATTGCCGCCAGGAAGGGGAGGCGTCGTCGTTGGGGTTGGTACCTGGGCGGCTTGTTGGCAGCAGTGGGCATGGCCTGGATCCTTGGCGGCGAGCCATGGGCCCGAGAGCACAGCAGGACCGTGGTGTCGGGGAGCGCTGCTGCCGGTGCAGCCGGGCAGCCGGCGGCGGCAGGGAATGCGGAGATGGAAGGAGGAGCCACCTCGCGTGAGACAGAGGCCGCAGCGCCGATCGAACGGGCCGATCGGGCATCCAGCCTTGGCGGAGACGCTGCTGCTCCGGACACGCCCCGTGCTCCATCCGTGACCGGAAGCCATCATCATGACGCGACGGCCCCCTTCGCAGCAGCCAATCCCATGCTGCCCGTGAATCCGGCCATTGGGCGCGCGGCCGCGGCACCAGCTGCCCATGCCCCCGCGGACCGCACAGCCGATACGGGCGATGGTGGCATTGTACCGGAGCCTGTCGGGAGCGGATTACGGGATGCCGGCCTGCCACCGGGTCGGCGCTTTGAGCCGAACCCCGAGCTGAGTTCCGCCCTCGCGTTGTCGGGCGATGAACCGGGTGTCCTGCGGTCGGCCCTTGGGGAGGACGCTTCAGCCTCACTGATCGGTCTGCGCAGTGAGGATGCCTCCCGATCGGAAGGGGCGGAGCGGAGGGCCATTCCCATGCTGCTGGGCATCTCCGCCAGCCTTGCTCCGGCATTGCCCCACACGGTGGAGCCAGGCCCGGTGATCCAGCCGCTCCGGATCAGCCGCTGGAGCTGGGAGGTGGGAGCGCTGGCGGGAGGCTTCTCTGCCACCAGTGACTATCGGGGCAATGCCGCGAGCGATTGGTCGGTTTCCCCGCAGCTGAGCGTTGGCGTTGGAGCGGAGGCCATGCGGATGAACCGGAACCTCGGCATCGGGTTCGGACTGCATCACGGGTCCTTCGCCGATCGCCTCAGCACCCCGGAGGCTATCCGGACGACCATTGAGCTCGACCGGTACTGGTACCTGACCCCGGTTGACACCACCCTGCTTGTCATCACGGACTCGGCCTTCAACGGCGAGGGGCAGATGGAATACTACGGGTTCAACGTGCCTGCCACGGTGATGGTGATCCGTTCAGCTTACGATACCACGGCCACCCGCTTGGTCATCCGGCAGGCCCGCCAGCGGGTGAACCGCACCAGCTACATCGAGTTGCCGCTGCTGCTCGATGCGCACGCAGTCCAAGGCCGGTGGAGCATCGGGGTGCGCGGCGGTCCGTCGATCGGGCTGCTGACGCGCCGTGATATCTCCCTGCCGGCGGAAGAAGGCGATGGCTACGCGGATGCGGACCCGGCTGCCGTGCGCCAATGGGTGCTCGGCTGGACGGCCAGGGCCTATGTGCGCTACCGGTTCAACAGCGCTTGGAGCATCGGGCTGGAGCCGGCGCTGCGCGGCCAGTTCATGGATGCGGTGGTGCAGGAGGGCGTGGCACGCAGGTCGACGGCCGGCGGGTTCGTCCTCAGCCTCAGCTACCGGCTGCCCTGACCGATGGGATCGGGCACCGGCCCGACTTCTCATCTTCACGCCGCCGAATGCGCCGTGCCTTCCTGACCAACCTGCTGCTGCTGCTGGCGCTCAACCTGCTGGTGAAGCCCTTCTACATCCTGGGCATCGATGCCGGGGTGCAGCGCGCAGTGGGTGCGGAGGCTTACGGCAGTTATGCGGCCCTCCTCAGCCTGGGCTTCCTGCTCAACATCGTGCTGGACCTGGGGCTGACGAACTACAGCACGCGGCATGTGGCGCGGCACACCCATCTCATGGGCAAGTACCTGGGAGGGGTGGCGGCGGTGCGCATGGCGCTGTTGCTGGCCTATGCCGTGCTCACGGTGGCCACCGGGGTGGTGCTCGGCTACCGGGGCGAGAGGCTGGGCATGCTGGGTTGGCTGGTGCTGAATCAGGGCCTGGTGGCCAGCATCCTCTACTTGCGCAGCAACATCGCCGGCGCCCAGCGCTTCCGATGGGACAGTCTTCTCAGCGTGCTCGACCGCGTGCTGCTGATCGGCGGCGTCGGATGGCTGCTCTGGGGGCGGGCGGCAGGAGAGCCCTTCCGCATCGAATGGTTCGTATGGGCGCAGACCTTGAGCTACGCGGTCACCTTCCTGGTGGCACTGGCGTTCGTGCTGCGGCTGAGCGGGCCCGTGTCGATGGCATGGCGGCCGGCCTTCAGCATCGTGGTGGTGCGGCAGAGCTTTCCCTTCGCGGTGCTCATCCTGCTGATGACCTTCTATTACCGGATCGATACCGTCATGCTGGAGCGCATGCTGCCTGACGGCGCACTGCAGGCGGGTATCTACTACCAGGGGTTCCGCTGGTTCGAGGCGCTCAACATGCTCGGCTATCTGGTGGCGGGCCTGCTGCTGCCCATGTTCAGCCGCATGCTCCAGGAGCGCGCCGATGTCACCCCGCTTGCCGGCCTGGCCTTCCGGCTGGTGCTGGTGGCTTCCTTGGCAGCCGCCGTCTTCGGCAGCCTTCATGCGGCAGGCGTGATGGGCCTGCTCTATGCCGATCATGTGGCCGAGGCGGCGCGGGTCTTCGCGCTCCTCATCTGGTGCTTCGCGGCCGTCTGCACCACCTATGTCTTCGGTACCCTGCTCACGGCTGGCGGTGAACTGCGGCTCCTGAACTGGATGGCCGCAGGCGGTGCGGTGCTCAACATCGCCCTGAACGCCCTCCTGATTCCCCGCCTGCAGGCCGAGGGGGCGGCCTGGGCAGCGCTGGTCACTCAGGTGCTCACGGCGACGGCGCAGGTGGTTCTCGCGGCGCGCATGCACCGGTTGGCCGGAATCGCCCCGACCCTCTTCCGGGCGGCGCTCTATGCCACCGGCTTGGCCGGCCTTGGTCTGGGGCTTGACCGGCTCGCCCTGCCCTTTTGGATGACGGGCCTGGTCTTCGCCCTCCTCGCGGCTGGAGCGGCCTTGCTCACGGGCCTGTTGCGGCCGGCGGAGCTCCGCGCGGCCATGGCGCTGGAAGGGACTGGCCGACAGGGGTGAACGCGTACTTTAGCCGACCTTTCACCGTTAGGCCCCGCATGCAGGAGACCCTCACCAGGCGCAGAGCCCCCATGGCCGCTGCGTCCGAGCCGCCGCCCTTCGACCTCGTCCTTTACCTCTGGCAGCGCCGCCGGTTGATCATCGGGGTCACTCTGATCGGTCTGGCAGCCGGCGTTGCCGCCGCGTTCCTCATCACCCCGCTCTACCGCAGCGAGGTGATCATGTTCCCGGCCATCACCAACAGCGCCTCCAAGGCCCTGCTCAACGAGCAGGCTACCGGGCGCGACGACATCCTTGCCTTGGGCGATGAGGAGGACAGCGAGCAGCTCTTGCAGCTGCTGCATTCGGATGAGATCCGCGACAGGGTCGCCCAGCGGTTCAACCTCTTCGAGGTGTACCGCATCAAGCCCGACAGCCGCCACCGCAACAGCGAGCTGCGCGAGGCCTATCGCGACCACATCAAATTCGAGTACACCAAGTTCAGCAGCGTGAAGGTGGAGGTGAACGACCCGGATCCCCAGCGCGCAGCGGACATCGCCAACTTCATCTCGGCACAGGTGGACAGCGTGTGGAAGGAGATGGCCCGTGAGCGCGCCGAGAAGGGCCTTCGCATCGTCCGCAGCAAGGTGGAGCAGCTCGAGGCGGACATCTCCCAATGGCAGGACAGCATGCGCGTGCTGCGCGACCTGGGCGTGCACGACTACCATACCCAGACCGAGCGCTACAACGAGTATCTCGGCGCGGCCATCGTGAAGGGCGACCAGCGGGCCGTGAAGGAGTTCGAGGAGCGGTTCAAGGTCCTCGCCCAGTACGGCGGGGCCTATGTGACCCTGCAGGACCGCCTCTTCAACGAGACCAAGCGCCTGAGCATCCTGCGCATGAAGCTGGAGCAGGCCCAGGCCGACCTGGAGAGCGACCTTCCGCACAAATTCGTCGTCAACAGGGCCCAGCCGGCGGATAAGAAGTCCTACCCCATCCGATGGCTCATCGTGGCCATGAGCGGCATCTCGGCCTTCCTCCTGGCCTTGCTGCTCATCGTCATCCAGGAGAACGTGAACAAGGTGCGCGCATCCCATGGCCGCTGAGCTCAACTTCACCACTTTCCTTTCCGTCTTCCGGCGGAATGCGCGGCTCTTCGTCGCGGTTGGCGCCGTGGCCGCCATTGCATCAGCCATCCTCAGCGGACCTGCGTTCATGCCGCCGCGCTTCAAGAGCACGGCCACCGTCTATCCGGTGAACCTCAACAGCTACAGCATCGAGACGCGTACGGACCAGCTGCTGCAGCTCCTCGAGAGCAACAGCATCAGGGACAGCCTCATCAAGGCCTTCGATCTGCCCGCGAAGTACGAGATCGACACGGTGGCGAGCGGGGGCTACTTCGCGCTCTACAACGAGTTCAACGACCGTGTGGAGATCTCCAAGACGCGCTACGAGTCGGTGCTGATCGAGGTCGTCGACGAGGACCCCCGTGCCGCGCGCGACATGGTGCTCGCCATGCTGGAGCAGGTGAATCTCCTCGCACGACGCCTGCAGCGCGAGAAGAGCTACGAGGTGCTCGCGATCGCCGAGCGGGCGCTCGGCCATGAGCGCGCCAAGCTCGATAGCGTGGAACGGCGCCTTAATGCCCTGCGTCAGGAGGAGGGGCTGCTCAGCTACGAGTCGCAGGTGAAGGAGCTCACCAAGGGCTATGTGCGGATGCTCTCGAGCGGGTCATCCCAGGCACAGCGGGATGCCGTTCTCTCCATGATCCGCCGGCTGGAGGAGAAGGGCGGCGAATTCCGCGAGCTTACCGAGCTGAGCAACCTGTTCCGGTCCAACTACGACCGCCTGCTCACCGAGTACGAGAAGGTGGTGAACGATGTGACCAAGGAGCTCACCTATACGAACGTGGTGGTCTATCCCGAGGTCAGCGACAAGAAGGTCTACCCGGTGCGCTGGCTCATCGTCTCCACCGCCACGCTCTCCGCCCTCTTCCTCTGCTTCGTGCTGCTGGTCTGGCGCGACCATCGCCATTGATCATGGTGGGGGTCATCAAGCGGGAGTGGATCGGGGCGGCGTGCATCGCTTTCGTCCTGGCGAACGCAGTGCTCACGGCCATGGACTTCCCGTGGCTCGCGGTGCTGCCCGCCGCGCTGCTCGCAACCTGGGCCATGATCATGGTCCCGGAGCGCCTGCTTCTCTTCATCGCCTTCGCCACCCCGCTTTCCATCAATCTGGAGGAGCTCGATCTCGGCGGCATCGGGGTCTCGCTGCCCACCGAACCGCTCATGGTTGGCCTTATGTGCCTGTTCCTACTGAAGCTCGCGCTGCACCGCGGCCAGCTCGACGCCTCCTTCATCAGGCACCCCATCACCTGGATCGTGCTCGCGCAGCTCATCTGGATGGCCGTCTGCATCGTTCCCAGCAGCATGCCCATGGTGTCGGTGAAGTACCTGCTCGCCCGCCTCTGGTTCGTCACCTGCATGTACTTCCTGGCCAGCCGGCTGTTCCGCGACGAGCGGAACATGCACCGGTTCATGAAGGCCTTCCTGGCGGGCCTCATGGTCGTCATCGTCTACACGCTCTACCAGCATTCGCGCTTCCATTTCGAGCACGACCCGGCCCACTGGGTGATGAGCCCATTCTTCAAGGACCATACGAGCTACGGCGCCGTCATCGCGTTCATGCTGCCCTTCACCGTGGCTGCCGTGGCCATGCCCGGCTACTCACGCACGGAGCGGGGCATCGCGCTGCTGCTGCTCGTCGTGCTGGGCACGGGGCTCGTGTTCTCCTACACCCGTGCGGCGTGGCTAAGCCTGATGGGTGCCGCAGGGCTGTTCCTCCTGATGCGGTTCCGGGTCCCGGTCTGGGCGCTGGGACTGCTCCTCACCGTGGGGGGGGTGGGCTACGTGGTGAACCGCGACCAGATCACCATCGCCCTGGAGCGCAACCGTGAGGAGAGCAGCGATGACCTGAAGGAGCACGTGCAGTCCATCTCCAACATCAGCAGCGACGCCAGCAACCTGGAGCGGATCAACCGCTGGAACTCGGCCTTGCGCATGTGGCAGGAGCGGCCCCTGTTCGGCTGGGGCCCGGGCACCTACATGTTCCAGTATGCGCCTTTCCAGGCTTCTGAGGACCGCACGATCATCAGCACCAACTTCGGCCTGCAGGGCAATGCCCACAGCGAGTACCTGGGCCCGCTGGCCGAGCAGGGCGTGCTGGGCATGGGACTGATGGTGGCGCTGATTGCCGTCACCATCTATCGGGCGATCCGCCTGTACCAGCGCATGCCGGCCGGTGCCGATCGCAGGCTGGTCACGGCGGCCTTCATGGGGTTGGTGACCTACTACCTGCATGGCGCGCTGAACAACTTCCTCGACATGGACAAGGCTTCCGTGCCGTTCTGGGCCTTCACGGCCATGGTCGTGCTGTTCGACCTGAAGTACCCGCCGGAGCCTCCAGCTGAGCGCGCGGCCCGCCAAGGGGCGGAAGCGGTCAGCTGATGCGGCAGGTGAGCAGCGCGATGTCGTCCAGGTAGGCCTGCGCCCCCCGGTGCGCCTCGAATGCCGTGATGATGCGTTCGTTGAGCGCCTCCGGCGAGGTGCTGCCCGACTCCTGAAGGAGGCGCATCAGCGGCGCATCCTCGAACGCGATGCCCTCCGCGTTCTCCTGCTCCACCAGGCCATCCGTGTAGCACACCAGCAAGCTGCCGGCAGGAACTGCGGCCTCGCCGATGCGCAGGAAGGGCAATGCAGGCATCATGCCGAGTGCGATGCTGCCGTCGTGCAGCGTGCTGATGCGACCGCCATGGTGCAGCAGCGGGGCATTGTGGCCGGCGTTCGCATACCGGATAGACCTGTTGCGCAGGTCAAGGATGCCCGCGAAGAGCGTGATGAAACGCTCACCCCGTGCGCTCGCGAAGACGCGCTCGTTCAGGTGCCGGATCAGCTGTTCCAGGTCCAGCATGCCCGGTACCGACGCACGCAGCGTTGCTTGGAAGTTGCTCATCAGCAATGCGGCCGGGATGCCTTTCCCGCTCACGTCGGCCACGCAGGCGAGGTAGCGGTCATCGCCCAAAGGGATGAGGTCGTAGTAGTCGCCGCCGATCATCCGATGCGGCAGGTACCAAGCGGCGGCCTGGAGCGCTGCGGTACGCGGCAGCTCTGCGGGAATGAGCTGCTTCTGGACCTGGGCCGCCAGTTCCATGTCGCGCCGGTCGCGCTCCTGCTGCAGCTGCCGCTCGGCCATCCGGCGGTTCTCCAGGGCCACGGCCACCAGATTCGCCAAGGTCTGGATGAAGTTCAGGTGCTTCACCACCGGGCTCATGCGCTGTTCTTCCTCATCGATGTCGCCGATCAGCAGGAAGGCCAGCGGCCGGTCGCGGTGGAACACCGGTATCGCCACATCGAATGCGCCCAGGCGACCCTCGATGTCCGAATTGATCGTCTGGATGTCGGTGAAGGTGCCGAAGAGCTGCTCGGCATCCACGGCCGGGTCACGGTCCCGGTTGCCATAGCTCAGCACGCGCTCCCAGGTTTCCGTCCGTTCATAGAGACTGAGCCGGGTGATGCCGAGCTCATCGCGCACGATGCGCTCGAAGAGCTGGAGGAGGTCTTGGCGGCCGACATTGTTGTTGATCGCCTTGCTGACGTCGAGCAGGGTGCGCAGCTGGAATTCCTTCAGCTCCAGCCGCTCCACGATGCGTTCGAGCCGCGCCATGGCTACAGCCCCAGCTTTTTCGCGATCTCAGGCAGGCGGGCGCTAAGCGCGATCTCGCGGAGCTTCTGCTTCGCTTCGCGCGCAGGGGACCCTAGGTAGGTGCGGCCACCCTCCACGGACGACATGATGCCGCTCTGGCCGAGGATGACCGCCCCTTTTCCCACGCGTAGCTTGCTGGGGATGCCGACCTGGCCCCAGAGGGTCACGCCGTCCTCGATCACGCAGGCCCCGGCCACGGCCACGTGCGCGGCGAACAGGCAGCCCGCCCCGATGATCGTGTCGTGCCCGATCTGCACATGGTTATCCATCTTGGTGCCGCGGCCGATGCGCGTATCGGCGCTCACTCCACGGTCAACCGTGCTCAGTGCGCCGATCTCCACGTCGTCCTCGATGACCACGCTCCCGCAGGGCTCCATCTTGTCATAGCCCGTGGGTCGTTTCTTGTAGTAGAAGGGGTCCGCTCCGATCACGCTGTTGGCATGGATGGTGACGCGGTTGCCGATGGTGGTGCGCTCGTAGATCACCACGCCCGGATGGATGATGCAATCCTCGCCGATGGTGACGTGAGGGCCGATCACCGCGCTGGGGTGCACTTCGCTGCCTGCGCCGATACGGATGTCGGTCTCGGTCCAGCCCGCACGCGGCATGAATCGACGCACCAGGGCATTGTAGTCGCGGCAGGGGTCGGGGCTGATGATGATGGCCTTGCCAGCTGGGGGCTCCACCGCCTTGTCGATCAGGATCGTGGTAGCCGCGCTCTGGAGCGCCTTGTCGTACCACTTGGGGTGGTCCACATAGACCAGGTCGCCTTCGCTCACCCGGTTGATCTCGTTGAGGCCGGTGACCAGCCGATCGGTCAATCCCCTTGCCTCCCCACCGATGAGGCGCGCGATCTCTGCGGCAGTGTACGGTTGCTGAAGCTGCACGGTGAATGGTTCGCCGGTAAAGGTAGGCGGGCGCCCCGTGCGCACCGGTGGCCCCGGAAGGATGAGGGAGCCCCGCCGACAGGCGGGACTCCCGGATGCTTCCACGGTTGGCCTACTTCTTCACCCGGTCGAGGTACTCCCCGGTCTCGGTGTCCACCCGCACCACGGTGCCGGCCTCCACGAAGATGGGCACCGAGATGTCGGCACCGGTCTCCAGTTTGGCCTGCTTCATCACCTTGTTGCTGGTGTCGCCCTTCACGGCATGCTCCGCTTCGGTGACCAGGAGCTCAACGGTCTTCGGAGGGCGCGCGAAGATGGGCGTGTCGCTCTCGAAGCCGATCTGCACCACCATCTCCTCCTTGAGGTATTTCATCGCATCGCCGAAGAGCGCCACCGGGATGTACTTCTGGTCATAGGTCACCTGGTCCATGCAAACCAGATTGTCCCCCTCGCGGTAGAGGTACTGCAGCTCATGCACCTCCACGCGCAGCACCTCCATGCTCTCGCCGCTGCGCCAGCGGTGCTCATTGAGCTTGCCGTTGCGCAGGTTGCGCATCTTGCCCTGGTAGAAGGCGCGCAGGTTGCCCGGCGTGCGGTGCTGCCATTCCATGATCTGGCAGATGTCGCCGTTGAAACGGATGTAGGAGCCGATGCTCACGTCAGCGGTGGAGGCCATATCCCAAGCGTTGAAAAGGGCCGCAATAATAGGGGTTTGGCGCGGAAGCGCGCCCTGCCGGCTCAGGCTTTGACGCCCCCCTGCTGCGCCAGGATGCGCTTGGCCTCGCGGTAGTACTTCATCGGCACGATGAGCATGCCGAAGCACTCGCCATGCTCCTTGCCCAGGTGCTTGTGGTGCACCTTGTGCGCACGGCGGATGGCCAGGAAATAGGGGTTCTTCGTGTTGCGCAGCCACTTGATGCGCTGGTGGATGAACACTTCGTGCACGAAGAAGTAGAGGAGGCCGTAGATGAGAATGCCCAGCCCGATCCATAGGTAGGGCGTGTGCAGGCCCTTGAGGCTGCCCACGATGAAGAGGATCATGGAAGGGATGGCGAAAATCAGGAAGAAGGCATCGTTGCGCTCCAGGAAGCCGTAGTGGTCCTTCTTGTGGTGGTCGGCGTGCAGCACCCAGAGGAAGCCGTGCATCACGTACTTGTGGGTGGCCCAGGCCACGAACTCCATGACGAAGGCAGTGGCTGCAACGATGCCGATGATGGCCCAGATGGTCATGCGCTCAGAACGCCGCCGAGGACGAACCAGTTCGCCTCCGGCCTGCGAAAAGTACGTCGAGCACGGCCCAGCGGTGGTCGAATATCCGCTTGAGCCGGGGCTTCACCACCAGGTCGTGGAGCGCCTCGCCCAGGGCGCCGAACGGCATCTCATACTCCACCCGGTCGCGCATCAGCACGCCTTCCGCGGTCTCCTCGAAGGTGTGCAGGTGCCACCAGCGCTTGTATGGGCCACGGAGCTGGGTGTCAACGAAGCGGTAGGGCGCCTGCACTTCCTCGATGCGGGTCACCCAGGTCACCGGAATGCCCAAGAGGGGCTTCACCGAGTAGGTGATGAGCTGCCCGGTGTGGGCGGGACGGTCATCGAAAGGCTCGCGGATGACGAACCCCATGTCCGGGGGAGTGATCCGGGCCAGATTCCTTGGAGTGCTGAAGAACTCCCATGCCTCTTGCAGGCCTGTGCGAAGGAGCTGCTGCCGCTCAAGCACCCGTACCGCCATTGCTCAGTCGAGAACGATGAGTTTCGGATACCGCTGGCGCCAGCGCTCCAGGGCAGCCTTCGAGGATACGGTGATGACCGTGCGCGAATCGAGCCGCACCTTGGTCTCCTTGACGCCCGCCTTCATGGGGCGTTCGAGGATCAGAGCTGGTTTCTTGCGGGGCATGGCTCAGCCGATCACCTCGAGCTTGGGATAGCGCTGCTTCCAGAATTCCAGCGCTTTCTGGCTCGCGAGGGTGATGACGGTGCGGGCATCCAGCCGGACCTTGATCGCTTTGATGCCATCCTTCACCGGCTGGGTGAGGATCAGGGATTTCTTCTTGCGGGGCATGGCTATGCGAAGAGTTGGGTTTGTTGTGTGTGTGGCGTTCTTCCTGCGGCTGACAAGGCCTGCTTGTAGACGCTTATCGCCCGTTCTCGGGCTGCTTGATGAACGACCATTGGACGCACATAGTTTGCCGATCCATACTCCGGCACCCAGTACTTGACATATTTTAACTCGGGGTCGAATCGTTCCAGCTGCAATTGGGGATTGAATACGCGGAAGTAGGGGGCTGCGTCACAGCCTGAGCCTGAGGCCCATTGCCAGCCTCCGTTGTTGCTGCTCAGCTCAAAGTCGAGCAATTTCGCCGCGAAGTAGGCCTCCCCCCAGCGCCAGTCGATGAGGAGGTGCTTGGTGAGGAAACTGGCCACCACCATGCGGACCCGGTTGTGCATCAGTCCGGTGGCATTCAATTCGCGCATCCCGGCGTCCACCAAGGGATACCCTGTCCGGCCCGCACACCAGGCCTTGAACCCGGCCTCGTCCGCACGCCACGCGATCTGGTCGTACGCAGGCTTGAAGGCCCGCTCCGGGTGCGGGAAATGCCAGAGTACCTGCATGAAGAACTCCCGCCAGATGAGCTCGTTCAGGTACTTCGGGCTCGTCTCGAGGCTGCGACGCACCAGTTCGCGCACGCTCACCGTGCCGAAGCGCAGGTGCGTGCTCATCCGGCTGGTTCCGATCACGGACGGGATGTCGCGTGTGCGGTCATAGTTGCGGAGCAGTTCATCCGTCAAGGTGGAAGGTGGGGCCTGCAGGTCGGTCGGCTTGAACCCGATGGCCTCCAACCTGGGCAGCGGGAGGGCAGCGCTCTTCCAAAGCCGGTCCAACCGGTCCTCGCTGCGGTGGGGCGCGGCCATCTCCGGCGTGAACTGCGCCCGCCATTTGCGCATGTAGGGGGTGTACACGGTGTACGGCCCGCCATCATCCTTCACCACCTCGCCGCGCTCGAAGATGCTGATGTCCTTGAACGTGCGGAAGGGCACGCCATGCGCGGCCAGCAACTCGCCCACCGACTTGTCCCGCGCGATGGCGTAGGGTTCGTGGTCGTGATTGGTGGTGACCGCCGCGATCTCGTACTGCGCCAGCAGCCGTTCCCAGACATCCAAGGGACGCCCATGTTCCACCAGCAGGGTGGAGCCGCGCTTGACGAGTTCCGCCTGCATGCCGCTCAGGGCGCGGTGGATGAAGTCCACCCGCCGGTCGGCCTTGTCCTCCAGCTTGTCGAGGATCTCCGTGTCGAAGATGAAGAGCGGGAGCACATTGCCATGCTCGCTCAGCGCGCGGAAGAAGCCATGGTTGTCGGCCAGGCGGAGGTCGCGCCGGAACCAGTGGATGCTGATGCGTGGCTTGGACACGTCAGCGCTTGAGGTAGGTCAGGAACTCGTTGCGCACCTCCGCCCCCTCGAAGCGACCGCTGAAGTGCGAGGTCACGGTGCTGCTGCATTCATCCTTCACCCCGCGCAGTTTCACGCACATGTGCTCGGCGTCGATCAGCACGGCCACATCCTCCGTGCGGAGCACGCGTTTCAGCTCGGCGGCGATCTGCTCGGTGAGGCGCTCCTGCACCTGGGGCCGCGCGGCGTAGTGCTTCACGATGCGGTCCAGCTTGCTCAGGCCGATCACCTGGCCGCTGCTGAAGTAGGCCACGGTGGCCTTGCCGATGATGGGCACGAAATGGTGCTCGCAGAAGCTGTGCACGGTGATGTCGCGTTCCACCAGCATCCCCTTGTAGCCGAACTTGTTGGCGAACAAGGTGGGCTCGGGGCGTGTGGCGGGGTCCAGTCCGCTGAACACCTCGTTCACGAACATCTTGGCCACGCGCTTGGGCGTGCCCTGCAGGCTGTCGTCGCCGAGGTCGAGGCCCAGTGTCTCCATGATGCCACGGAAGTGCTGTTCGATGCGGTGGATCTTCTCCTCGGGCGAAAGCGCGAAGGCATCGTCGCGCATCGGCGTGTCGATGGAGGCCGGATGGTCCTCGTGCAGAAGCTCAGTGGGGGCGGCCAGCGGGATCACCGCGCCGTTGCGTTTCATCAGCATGGGTCAGTTCAGTTGGTGGTGGGTGCGCTTTCGCGCAGTGCTTCACGCACCTGCTCCCAGCAGATGCGCAACCAGGCGGTGTAGCGCTCCGGATGCCGGGTCAGTTCGGCGTCCAGTTCATCCAGGTGGATGTAGGTCCAATCATCGACCTCCTCGGGGTTCGGACGCACATCCCCGTTCCACCGGCCGAAGAGGACATGGTCCAGTTCGTGCTCGATGAGGCCGTTGTCGAGGTCGGCCCGGTAACGGAAGCTGAAGCGGTGCTCCACAGGCGTGTCGATGCCCATCTCCTCCATCAGCCTGCGACGCGCGGCATCGGCCACGGCCTCCTCCGGCCGGGGATGGCTGCAGCAGGTGTTGGTCCACAGGCCGGGACTGTGGTACTTGCCCGCAGCGCGGCGCTGCAGCAACAAGCGGCCCTGGTCGTCGAACAGGAAGACGCTGAAGGCCCGGTGCAGCGCGCCTTCCTGGTGCGCACGCAACTTGCCCATGGTGCCCACAGGTTCATCCTGCTCGTTCACGAGCAGCACCAGTTCCTCATCCATTGCTTGACCCTGCATGGCTCAGAGCATGCCGAAGCTGTGGCGCAGGTAGCTGGTGGTGAGGAGTGCGATCTTCCTGCGGTTGCGGACGCGTACGCGCTCCTGCATGATGCGGCCTGCGGGCAGCGCCTTGATCTTGCGGAAGAGGTTCACGTAGTAGATGTAGGCCATGTACACGCCGAACCGGGCACCCTTCGGCAGTTGCCGGATGCCCTCCAGCGCCGCATCGAAGTCGGCCTGGATGTCCGCCTCGATGGTGCGCTTGGTGTCCTCATCCCAGCGGCTCAGGTCGATGCCAGGGAAATAGGTGCGGCCCAGGTTCTGGTGGTCGTCCTTCAGGTCGCGCAGGAAGTTGACCTTCTGGAAGGCCGCGCCCAGCTTCATGGCCGCAGGCTTCAGCTTGTGATAGAGCGCATCATCGCCTTCGCAGAACACGCGCAGGCACATCAGGCCCACCACTTCCGCGCTCCCGAGGATGTAGGTCTCGTAGCTCCGCTGGTCGTGGGCGGTGTCCGTGAGGTCCATCGCCATGCTGTCCAGGAAGGTGTCGTACAGCTCGCGCTCGATGTGGTACTTGTTCACCACCTTCTGGAAGCTGTGCAGAATGGGGTTGAGGCTGATCCCCTCCGCGATGGCGCGGTAGGTGTCCTCGCGGAAGCGCTTCAGCAAGTCGTTCTTGTCATAACCATGGAAGGTGTCCACGATCTCGTCCGCGAAGCGCACGAAGCCGTAGATGGCATGGATCGGCGCGTGGAACCGCTTGTCCAGCGAACGGATTCCCAGTGAGAACGAGGTGCTGTAGCTGTACGTGGTATGCCTGCTTGCCTTCAGGCAGACCTTATCGTAGAGTGCGATGGTGTTCATGCCTTGATGGGGTTGCGTGCGAATTCCTTTTCGATCAGTTCGGCAACCACCTGCCCGCTGATGATCGCGGGTGGGACGCCGGGGCCGGGCACGGTGAGCTGCCCGGTGTAGTACAGGCCCTGCACCTTGCGACTTTTCATGCTGGGGCGCAGGGGGCCGGTCTGCATGATGGTGTTGGCCATGCCGTAGGCGTTGCCGCGGAAGGCGTTGTAGTCGGCCAGCAGGTCGTTGATGCTGTAGCTGCGCTTCACCACCACATGCGGGCGCGGGTCGAAGCCGAGGTGCCGGCCCAGGCGCTCCATCACCAGGTGGTAGTAACGCTCGCGGGTCTCTTCGCGGTCATCCAGCCCCGGAGCGATGGGGATCAGGATCACCATGTTCTCCTGGCCGGCGGGCGCCACCGAGGGGTCGGTCTTGCTGGCGCAACTGGTGTAGAACAGGGGCTTGCTGGGCCACGCGGGGTTGTCGTAGATCTCCGCGCTGTGCTGGTCCAGCGATTCGTCGAAGAAGAGGGTGTGGTGCTCCAGGTCCGGCAGCCGTCGGTCGAAACCCAGGTAGAAGAGCAGCCCGCTGGGGGCCATGGTGCGCTTCTTCCAGTAATCAGGGCTGTAGCCGCGCTGGGCTTCTGGCAGCAGTTCCTGGTCCACGTGGTGGTAGTCGGCACCGGCCACCACCAGGTCCGCACGCAGCACACCGGAGGTGGTCTCCACGCCCACGGCCTTGCCGTTCTCCACCACGATCCGCTTCACCGCCTCGTTGCAGCGGATGGTGGCACCCTGCTTCTCCGCCACGCGCACAAAGGCATCCACCACCTTGCCCATGCCGCCCATGGGGTACCAGGTACCCAGTTCCATGTCGGCGTAGTTCATCAGGCTGTACAGCGCGGGGGTGTTCTGAGGAGCGGCGCCCAGGAAGAGCACCGGGAACTCCATCAGCAAGCGGAGCCGTTCATCGGTGAAATGGGCCTGCACGTGTTTGCGCAGGCTGCGGAAGACCTTGGTCTTCAACAATCCCCCGATCAGGCCCGGGTGCATGTACTCGCCCCAGCTCAAGGAGGGGCGGTACACCAGTTCACCCATGCCCAGGTCGTACTTCAACTTGGCCTCCGCCAGGAAGCGGTCCAGCTGGGCTCCGGCACCTTTCTCCTTGCTGTCAAAGAAGGCCCGTAGGGCGATCGGGTCGGCCGGCATGGCCCACTTCTCCTGGGGGCCGAAGACCACGCTGTAGCTCGGATCGAGCCGCACCAGCTGGTAGTGGTCGCTGGTCTTTTCCCCGAACTCGGCAAAGAACCGGTCGAACACCTCGGGCATCCAGTAGAAGCTGGGGCCCATGTCGAAGGTGAACCCGCGGTCGCTCCAGGTGCGTGCCCGTCCACCGGGCTCGGCGTTCTTCTCGAGCACCGTCACGCGGAAGCCCCTCCGGGCCAGCGATGCGGCGGCGGCCAAACCGGCGAAGCCGGTTCCGATGACCACGGCGTCCTTCATCAGGATGCGATGTGCTTGTCGGAGAGCATCTCCTGCAGGCGTTGACGGGCCTGGTGGATCCGGCTCTTCACGGTGCCGATGGGAATCCCCATGTGCTCGGCGATCTCGTGGTACTTGTAGCCTTCGTGATGCATGGTGAACGGGGTGCGGAACGCGGGATCCAAACGCTCCAAGCTACGGCTGATCTCGTCCATTCGCACCGTGGATTCCGCACTCGCCGGCGTCTCCACCCGGCGCACCTGGGTCCGTTCACGCTCCACGGAGTCCATGATCACCCGGGTCCGCTTTGTGCGGCGGTGACCATTGATGAAGGTGTTCTTCATGATGGTGTACACCCAGGCCTTGAAGTTGGTGTTGTCACGGAACTTGTCCCGGAAGGTGATGGCGCGGAGCGTGCTCTCCTGCAAGAGGTCCAAGGCATTCTCCCGGTCCTTGGTCAAGCTCAGCGCGAAGTAGAAAAGCTGCTGGCGCAGTCCGATCAGCTGTTGGTTGAACTCGAGGGTGGACATGTGAGTGTGTTTAATGATTTGGCTGAATGGCTGGACAAAGATGAGGCGAGTTGTCTAAGAAACAAGAAAAAAACATGAACAAAATTTGTCGAAGCAGTTAGTGTTCTGGTATTCAGCTGAATACAACTTGAGGCTCGCCGTGAATCCGAGGTGCGGCGCTGCACTGGAGCCGGCTCGTAAGACCTCCGGGGGGCTGATTTGATGCTGCTGCGGGTCTCCAAATGCCTGGGAGTCCGCAGGACGCCCATTACGGGAGGGCCGGTCCGTTCGGTGTACCGGAGGATTGATGCATGCACGGGCGGTGACTACCCCCAGCGTGGCTACTCCCTACGATGGAGCTGCAGCAGGGAATGGCCAGTCGGGCATGGGCATTGAGGCGAGGCGGTTCCCGGGCTCTTCTTCGGCTGGGTCGGAAAAGAAAAAGCCCCGGCGTTCCGGGGCTTCGTGGGACCTACTGGATTCGAACCAGTGACCTCATGCGTGTGAAGCATGCGCTCTGAACCAGCTGAGCTAAGATCCCGAATGGGGCGCGAATGTAGGAAAGAACGGCGACCCTGGGGGCCTGGTGGAAGCAGCCGGATTCGAACCAGCGACCCTCTGCTTGTAAGGCAGATGCTCTGAACCAGCTGAGCTATGCTTCCGGAACGAGGGCGGCAAATATAGACAGCCGGCCTAAAGGGCTTCGGCCACCACGAACACGCTTCCGGTCACCAGCACCAGGTCGTTCGCGCCGGCCTCGTTGCGCGCGGCCTGCAAGGCTGCGGCAACGGAGGGGTGGCACATCCCTTGGAGCGCATGGAGCGCGGCTTTCCGGCATAGCTCACCGGCGTCCATCCCGCGCGGGATGTCGGCCTTGCAGAAGTGGTAGCGGGCATGCTTCGGCATCAAGCGCAGGAGGGCGTCGACGTCCTTGTCGTTCGCCATTCCCAGCACCACATGGAGGCGGTCGAATCGGGCGTGCGCGAGCAGCTCATTCACCACGCGCATGCCATCCACGTTGTGGGCCACATCGGCGATGGTGAGCGGCGCCTGTCCGATGGTCTCCCAGCGCCCGCGCAGCCCCGTGCGCGCCGCCACTTCCTCGAAGCCAACGGCGATGGCCTGGTCCGGAATGCACCAGCCGCGGTCCCTCAATTCCTCGATTGCGGCCAGGGCCGTGCGCGCATTGTGCAGCTGGTGTGTTCCGGCAAGGCCGACGCGATAGGGCAGGGGGCGTCCACTGTTTACGAAGGAGATGGGCGCATGCTCCCGTGCGGCTTTCTGCCGGAACACCTCGGCCACTTCGCCTTCCGCCTCACCGACGACCACGGCCGCCTTGGCCTTGATGATGCCCGCTTTCTCCGCCGCGATGCGCTCAAGCGTGTCGCCGAGGAATTGCATGTGGTCCCAGCCGATATTGGTGATGACGCTCACCTCGGGGTTCACCACGTTGGTGCTGTCCAAGCGGCCGCCCATGCCTGTTTCCAGTACGGCAATGTCCACCTGCCGCTCGCGGAACCACCAGAGCGTGAAGGCCACGCCCCATTCGAAGAAGCTGGGCGCAATGGGCTCGAATGCGGAGCGGTGCCCTTCCACGAAGCGCGTGACCGTTTCCTCATCCACCATTGCCCCATTGATCCGGAACCGCTCCCGGAAATCCTTCAGGTGCGGCGAGGTGTGGAGGCCCACGCTGTACCCTGCGCATTGCAGCGCGCTGGCGATGAGCGAGCTGGTGCTGCCCTTGCCGTTGGTGCCCGCCACGTGCACGCACTTCAGCCCACGCTCCGGATGGCCCAGCGCCTCCATCAGCGCATGGGTGTTCCGCAGATCCGCCTTGTACGCCGCTTGTCCCACCCGCTGGAACATGGGCAGCTGCGCGTAGAGGTACGCGAGCGTTTCCCGGTAGGTCACCTTACTCCAGTTCGAAGATGAAGACCAGCAGGCCCATCTGCTCGGCGGGCCCATCGGTACGTGCGGAGAACGTGCACTGCATCGCACCCTTCTTGGCGATGTTGAAGAGCACCTGGCTGGTGGTCGTGCTCTTGTCGAGGTTCTGCGTCACGCGTGTCACCCTGCCTTCGCGGTCCACCCAGATGTTGAGGGCAACCTTTCCGCCGTGGTCCGGCTTGTCCGAGATATTGGGGCCGCGCATCAGGCCCCGGCCCTCCAATCGGCCTTCGAAGCCGCGGCCTTTGAAGTCGCCCACGCCGCCGCCGCCGGGCTGCGAACCGGGCGTGTTGCTGCCTCCGGGGTTCGTGTTGCTGTTGTCGGCCGGGTTCGTGCTGGGCGTGAACAGCGAGTTCGGGTTGGGCTTGGGAGGCTTCGGGGTCTCCGGCTTCGGCTGCGGCTTGGGCTTGGGCGTCACCGGCTTGGGCGCCTCAACGAGGCTCTCGTCCTCGGTGGCCACCTCCTCTGGAGTGCTCGTGGCTGGCGTGGGCACGGCCGACTCCTGGGGTGCGCCGGGGTTGGGCATGGGGTCGCCCCCGGTGAGACCGCCCGCGCTCTCGAAGACCAGCTCGACGCTCTCCTCCTCCGGCAGCGGATTGGGCTGCGTGAGGCCGAAGAACAGGAACAGCAGCGTCACCAGGGCATGGAATACCAAGGTGACGATGATGCCCGTGCGCCGGTCACGCTCCTGCTCCCGATGCTGCATGGCGATGGTGCTCATGGCCTTGGTGTTCTAACTGATCCTGTGCCGATCAACCCTCATCGGCCGCTGGCGCGGCTGGCTCGCTTGCGCTCACGGTCCGGGCGCGACATGTCGCGCCCCTACTCGGGCTTGGTGGCCAGGATGATCTTCCATTTGTTCCGCTTGGCGATGTCCAGCACGCTCACGGTGATGCCGGTGGGCACGCTCTGGTCAACGTGCATCACGATCGCCTGGTCCGCGGGGTGCTTGCTCATCTCGTCCTTCAGTACACCCTCGAGGTCGGCCGGTTCGATCAGGCGGTTGTTCACGCTGTAGTGCTGGTCGGCATCGATGCGGACGGCCACCTTGGGCTTCTCCTTGGTCTTGTTGGCGCTTTTGGGCAGGTCCACCGGCAGGGCGTAGGGGCTCACCAGCGTGCTCACGATCACGAAGAAGATGAGCAGCAGGAAGACCAGGTCGGTCATGGAGCTCATGCTGAACCCCGCGTCCACCTTGTGTGTGCTTCGCAGTGCCATGGCGCCCTACTTGGCGGGTGATTCGAGCACGTCCATGAAGGCGATCGTAGTGGCTTCCATCTTCTGCACCACCTTGTTCACACGGGCGGTGAGGGTGTTGTAGGCCACGTAGGCGATGATGCCGATCACCAGGCCCGCCACCGTGGTGACCATGGCCTGCATGATGCCGCCGCTGAGCTGGCTGATCTCCACGCCGGAGCCGCTGATCTTCATGGTGTGGAAGGTGACGATCATGCCGATGACGGTGCCGAGGAAGCCGATCATGGGCGCGGCGCCCGAGATGGTGGCCAGAACAGGGAGGCCCTTCTCCAGCTGGTAGATCTCCAGCCTTCCCGCGTTCTCGATGCTCACCTCGATGTCCTTCATGGGCTTACCGATCCGGCTCAGGCCCTTGTCCAGCATCCGGGCCACGGGGGTGGAGGTCTGCGCGCAGAGGTTGCGGGCGCTTTCGATCTTCCCTTCGTGCACGTAGTCGCGGATCTTGCTCATGAAGTCCTTCTCCTCCTTCAGGGCCCTGCGAATGGCCATGGCGCGCTCGATGATGAGGTAGATGGCGATGAGGCTCATGATGCCCAGTGGCCCCATGATGTACCAGCCCCCGTCCACGATGAGCTGCCAGATGGAGATGGTCTCCATCACGGGCTCCGCGGGCGCTGCCGCGGTCTGCTCGAGCAGCTGGCGTGCGGCGTCGGTATTGTCCTGGATCTGGGCGAAGAGCGGGAGTTGCATCGGGCGTGTTCGGGTTGGATGGGAACGCGGGCGGCGGCCTGCGTATTTTATCAGCTGAGCTTGGCGAGTGCGATCTCGAAGGCGGTGCGCGTCAGGTGCAGGCGGTGAGGGTGGCGGGCGTGGCAATCCTCCAGAGCCTTCCCGATCACCGTGCTCACGTCTTCGAAGATGGCCCGGTCCGTGAGCGGGCTGCCGGGCTGCATGCAATAGGCGAAGACCCGGGCCATGCCGCAGTTGGCGATGAAGTCGGGAATCACGCTCACCTTGTGGTCGGCGTGCTCGGCGATGGGGCCGTAGAAGATCTGCGGGTCGGCGAAGGGCACGTTGGCGCCGCTGCTGATCGCCTCCAGGCCGGCCTTCGCCATGCGGTCCACCTGGTCCTGGGTCACCAGGCGGCTGGCGGCGCAGGGCAGGAAGACCTCGGCCCCGATGTCCCAGATGCGCGCGTTGACCTCTTCGAAGGGCAGCATATCCTGCATGCGGAGCGCGTTGCCGGCCTTGTCGGTGAAGAGCCGCCTCACCTCCTCGGCGCTGAAACCCTCGTGGCGCATAGCACCGCCGTGGCGGTCGATGATGCCCACAATGCGCGCGCCCTGCTGGGCCAGGTAGTAGCCTGCGGCGGCGGCCACGTTGCCCCAGCCCTGCACGATCACGCGCTTGCCCCTCACCTCGCCGCCATACACCCGGTAAAAGTGGCGAACGCTCTCGGCCACGCCCCAGCCGGTGATCATGTCGGCCACCGCATACTTGCCGGGCACGGGCACGTAGGCGGTGTCATCCACCACCTTGCTCACGCCCTCGCGCAGCTGGGCGATGGCCTTCAGCTTCACCTCGTCCTGCGTGCCGATGTGGCCGTTCACCACGCCCTCCTGGGGATGGCGCAGGCCGTAGCGCTCGGTGATGGGGATCACGTCGTGCAATTCGTCCACGTTGAGGTCGCCGCCGGTGCCGTAGTAGGTTTTCAGCAAGGGCATCACGGCCTTGTACCAACGGTCGAGCACGGCGTTCTTGCGCGGGTCGGCGGGGTCGAAGTCGATGCCGCTCTTGGCCCCGCCGATGGGCGGGCCGCACACGCTGAACTTCACCTCCATGGTCTTGGCCAGGCTCTCCACCTCGCGCTTGTCGAGGCCCTTGCGCATGCGGGTGCCACCGCCGGCCGCGCCACCGCGAAGGCTGTTGATCACCACCCAGCCACGAGCGCCGGTGGGTGCATCGTTCCACTCGAAGACGATTTCGGGGGCGCGCTCCTCGAAGCGCTTCAGGGCATCACGCATTCCGGTACAGGTGGGGCGAAAGTAGTCTGCCCGCTTCCCCTGCCCCTGCAGCGCGTGTGGGCGTTATCCCAACGGCATGTTAATTGGCCCAGTGCACCGCTCCGCCCACCGTGTCCCGCCTGGCCCCGGTCACGGTGGCCAGTGCCGTAGGCCCCCCCCGCATCCGCAGCGCGCCCAGCAGCGCAAAGATCAGCGCCTCCTTGAAGTCGATGGTGGTCTTTGGGGGCAGCACCAGCACGGCGCGGCCGCAGGCCGCGATGCGCTCCACCAAGAAACGGTTGTGCGCCCCGCCGCCGGTCAGGAGCACGGGCCCTTCCGCATGCTTCAGCGCCTTGGCCAGTTGCCCAGCGATGTGCTCCACCATTGTCCGGAGCCGCTTCTCCAAGGCCTCACTGCGGTCATCGACCAAGGGTAGCACCGACTCCTCGAACCGCTCACGACCCAGTGACTTCGGCGGCCGCTGACGGTGAAAGGGCAAATCGTTGAGCCGCTTCAGAAGGGCCGCATCCAGGCTGCCCTTCCGCGCCAGTTCGCCATCGCGGTCGAAGGGAACCCCGGCCTCATTCGCCAGGTGGTTCAGCGCTTGGTTGCCTATGCAAACGTCATAGCCGATGATGCGATCCGGCCCGTGCAGGCTGATGTTGCAGATGCCGCCGAGGTTGATGAAGGCCTTGAACTCCGGGAATAGCAGGCGCTCGCCCAGCGGCACCAGGGGCGCCCCCTGCCCGCCCAGCGCGATGTCGGCGCTGCGGAAGTCGCACACGGTGGTGATGCCCGTGATGGCCGCGATGCGCGCGCCCGACCCGATCTGCGTGCTGAAGCCCAGCTCGGGCCGATGGAAGATGGTGTGCCCATGCGAGGCGATCAGCTCAGCTCTCTCTCCGCGCAGGAAGCGCTTGCAGGCCTGGCCGATGAAGCCACCGAGGTCCGCATCGAGCCGGGCCAGCTCGAGCGCGCTGCCGTGCATGGCGTGAAGCAACCGATCGCGCAGCGCCTGCGGGTAGTGCACCGTGCGCGCCTTGATGATCGCATGGCTCCAGCGCCCGCGCCGCTCGGTGAGCGCGCACAGCGCCAGGTCCAGCCCGTCGAGGGAGCTGCCGCTCATGACGCCGAGGGCGCGGTAGGTGGGCATGGGGCAAAGGTGGCCCATCACCGGGTTCCGGCGCCCGGAAGGGCTTGAACATCCTTCGGGCCAGGCCGTTTACCTTCGCCGACCCCTGAACAAGCAGCCATGTCCCACACCGCCACCCTCGCCGGCCTCAACTTCGAACTCTCCGAGGAGCAGATCGCGGCGCGCGATGCCGCCCGTGATTTCGCCCAGAACGTACTCAAGCCCGGCGTGATCGAACGCGACCGCGAACAGCGCTTCCCCGCCGCGGAGATCAAGCAGCTCGGTGAGCTCGGCTTCCTGGGCATGATGGTAGACCCCAAGTACGGCGGCGGTGGCATGGACACCGTGAGCTACGTGCTGGTGATGGAGGAGCTCAGCAAGGTGGACGCCAGCGCCAGCGTGGTGGTGAGCGTGAACAACAGCCTGGTGTGCTGGGGCCTGGAGACCTTCGGCAACGAGGAGCAGAAGCAGAAGTACCTGGTGCCCCTGGCCAAGGGCGAGAAGATCGGCGCGTTCTGCCTCAGCGAACCCGAGGCCGGCAGCGATGCCACCAGCCAGCGCACCACCGCCATCGACATGGGCGACCACTACCTGCTCAATGGCACCAAGAACTGGATCACCAACGGCGGCAGCGCCAGCACCTACCTGGTGATGGCCCAGACCGATGCGGCCAAGGGGCACAAGGGCATCAACTGCCTCATCGTGGAGAGGGGCATGCCCGGCTTCACCGTGGGTGCCAAGGAGGACAAGATGGGCATCCGCGGCAGCGACACCCATACGCTGATGTTCCAGGACGTGAAGGTGCCCAAGGCGAACCGCATCGGCGAGGATGGCTTCGGCTTCACCTTCGCCATGAAGACCCTGAGCGGCGGCCGCATCGGCATCGCTTCCCAGGCCCTCGGCATCGCCAGCGGAGCGTACGAGTTGGCGCTGGCCTACAGCAAGGAGCGCAAGGCCTTCGGCAAGCTCATCAGCGAGCACCAGGCCGTGGCCTTCAAGCTGGCCGACATGGCCACCGAGATCGAGGCTGCCCGTCTGCTGTGCCTGAAGGCCGCCTGGCTGAAGGACAACCACATGAACTACGACCAGGCCAGCGCCATGGCCAAGGTCTTCGCCAGCGAGGTGGCCATGAAGACCACCACCGAGGCGGTGCAGATCCACGGCGGCTACGGCTACGTGAAGGAGTACCACGTGGAGCGCCTGATGCGCGACGCCAAGATCACCCAGATTTACGAGGGCACCAGCGAGGTGCAGCGCATCGTGATCAGCCGCAGCGTGCTGAAGGGCTGATCAGAGGGCAACCTCCATCCTCCGCCGATCGTTGAAAGGCGTTCGTCGCCCCGCGTGAGCGCCGCAAAAGCCGCGGCTATCTTTGGCCGGTGCCGAAAGGCGCCTTACGGGGCCGTTGACCCTGCCTGCCCCGCACCCAACACCGCATGCGCACCACTACCAAGAACCTCGGCCTGCTGGCCCTGCTGATGCTGCTGCTGGGCTCCTGTGTGGGCCGTCGGAGCCTCAATTACCTGAACGACCCCTCCCTGACGCCCGGGGCGAGCAAGCTGTTCGAGAATCAGAAGTTCGAGTACCGCCTGCAGGTGAACGATGTGCTGAGCATCCGCGTGCTCGGGCTCGACGACCAGACCCACCGGTACTTCAACGTGGAAGGGCCGGGCGGCGGGGCCATGGTGAGCGATGCAGCCCTCTACGTGAACGGCTTCTCGGTGGACAAGAACGGCCAGGTGCACCTTCCCCAGATCGGCAAGCTGAAGGTGCAGGGGCTGACGGTGGGGGAGGCCCAGGACCTGGTGCAGCGGAAGATCAACGAGTATTTCACAAACGCCACGGTGATCCTGAAGATGGTGAACTGGCGGGTGAGCGTGCTGGGGGCGGTATCCCGGCCGGGCACCTACGTGGTGTACAACAACCAGATCACCATCCTCGATGCCCTTTCCATGGCGGGGGGGCCGGATGAGCTCGCGGACAAGTCGCATGTGACGCTGATGCGGCAGAGCGACCGGGGGGTGCAGGCGCTGTACGTGGACCTGAGCACGACCGATGTGCTGCGCTCCGAGTACTACTACCTGCTGCCGAATGACGTGGTGTACGTGCCGGCGCTCGGTGCCCGCCCGGGCCGCCTCAACCTGGAGGTCCTTTCGGTGATCCTGGCCACCTTGAGCACCGCCGCCGTGGTCTTCACGGTGATCAAGAACAACACGCAGTAGCATGGCCGCCGCACCCGCGAACGACATCATCGACCTGCGGGCCATCGTCCGCAAGCTGCTGGCCAAGTGGTGGTGGTTCGTCATCACCTGCGGCCTGGCCGGCGCAGTGGGCGTGGCCTACCTGAAGACCACCCCCAAGAGCTACCGCGTGGAGGCCAAGATGCTCATGGGCGAGGGCAGCCGCACCGGATTCGGGCAGAAGGAGGACTTCCTGAAGGGCATGTCGCTGGTGCGCGGCAACTCGCAGCTGGAGGATGACATCGCCGTGCTCACCTCCCGCAACATGGTGGTGCGCACGCTGCGCAAGCTCGATTTCGGCATCTCCTATTACACCACCCGCCAGTTCCTCACGCAGGAGCACCACGAGTTCCCCCCGTTCCGCGTCTTCCTCGACTCCGTGGCGGTCCAGGTGACCGGCGTCCCCATCCATGTCAGGGTGGACCGCACGGCAGGCACCTACACCGTTTCCGCCAAGGGCGAGAACGTGCTGCTCTACAATGTGCAGAAGCAGGAGCTGCTGGAGCAATACATCGAGGAGTACAACGTCGATCAGACCCTCCGCATCGGTGAGCCCTTCGTGGGTCCCAACCTCAGCTTCCGCATCGAGTTCCCCGAGGACCGTGAGTACCAGGCTGACACGGACTACTACTTCAAGATCAACAGCCTGGAGGCCCAGGTGATGAACTACGGCACGCGGCTGGGGGTGAGCGAGCCGGAGGGCAATGGCCATGTCATCACCCTCAGCATGACCGGCTCCACGCCGAGCAAGGAGATCGCCTTCATCAATACCCTGATGGAGACCTTCATCGAGGCTGAGCTGCGCAAGCAGCACCAGAAGGGCCTCCGGACGATCGAGTTCATCGACGAGCAGATCGGGTCGGTGGCCGATTCGCTGCGGCGCGCGGAGAGCGAGATGGAGGGTGCGCGCAGCACCACGGGCGTGTTCAACGTGGCGGCCACCTCCGATGCGCTGTTCCAGGAGCGGAACCGCCTCGAGAACGAGCGCAACAGCGTGCAGCGCCGCAGGGCCTACTGCAACCAGGTGCTGGAGAAGATCCGCTCCCAGAGCGACCTGCGGAACGTGCCGGCCCCGTCCTCCTCGGGCATCGACGACCCCGTTCTCAACAACCTCGTGATCGAGATCACCCGGCTGAGCGCCGACCTCGCTGCGCAGAACGTGAGCTCGGGACCGAAGAACAACCCAACGGTCATCGCCATGGAGCGGAAGGTGAAGAACCTCACCGCTTCACTGGCGCAGACAGCCGAAAGCCTCGTGCAGCAGGCCGATATCGATTACGATCAGCTCTCGAGCCGCCTCTCCTCCATCAACTTCCAGCTGGGGCAGATCCCCAAGGGCGAGCGCGAACTGGGCATCAAGCAGCGCAAGCTCGACCTGAGCGGCGGCCTTTACAACTACCTCATGGAGAAAAAGGCCGAGGCCGGCATCGCCATTGCCTCGGACCAGGTGGACAAGAGCGTGGTGGACGAGGCCCGCGTGGCCGGGGGCGGCGCCGTAGGGCCCGACAAGAAGGTGGTGCTGGGCGGCGCGATGCTCCTCGGGCTCATGATTCCCGTGCTCATCATCGTGCTCCGTGATTTCTTCAACGACCGCATCGCGGACCTCGACGAGCTGAAGCGCGTGACGAGCCTGCCCGTGCTCGCCGTGATACCCTCGAGCAAGCGCCGCAGGGTGACGGCCGACGAGCCCAAGTCGCTGCTGGCCGAGTCCTTCCGCACAGCGCGGATCAACCTGCAGTACCTCAACGCCAACGTGCCGCGCCAGGTGATCGGATTCACCAGCAGCACCAGCGGAGAGGGCAAGACCTTCAGTGCGGTGAACCTGGCCACCGTGATGGCCCTGTCGGGGCGGCGGGTCCTGGTCATCGATGCGGACATGCGACGGCCCAGCGTGATGAAGACGCTGGAGCAAGCCGAGGGAGCCGGCCTGAGCACCTGGCTGATCGGCGAGGCCGGGGTCAACGACATCGTGCGGCGGACGGATGTGCCGGGCCTCGATGTCATCGGAGCGGGCCCCATCCCCCCCAACCCCGGCGAGCTGCTGGAGAGCCCGCGCTTCGGTGAGCTGATCTCCGCCATGCGCAGCCGCTACGACCACATCCTGGTGGATTCATCGCCCATCGGCCTCGTCAGCGAGTTCGTGGTCCTCATGGGCCACCTGGACCTGACCCTTTACGTGGTGCGCGAGCGCCGTACGCAGCGCAGCGCGCTGCGTGTGATCAACGAGATGGCGGCCAGCGGCAAGGTGGGACGCGTGGATGTGCTCCTCAACGACGTGAAGGCCGGCAGTTCGGATGGATACGGCTACTACACCAAGTAGGCCTTCGGCCCACGCATGATCCGCACCGAGGGTTCGCGCAAGGTCCTCAGGAACGTGTCCTGGCTGTTCGTCGAGCGCTTGGTGCGCCTGGCGGTGGTGCTCCTCACCGGCATCTATGTGGCGCGCGGTCTCGGCGAGGAGCTCTTCGGCCATCTCAACTACGCCACGGGCTTCGTCGGGCTGTTCTTCGCGCTCGGCGCCATGGGAATCGACGAGATCCTCGTACGCGACCTCGTGAAGCACCCCGAGCGGCGCGCCGAACTCCTGGGCACCGGCGCCCTCATCAAGCTGGCTGGTGCCGCCCTGCTGGTACTCTTGGCCACGCTGGGCTCCCTGCTGAAGGGCATGGATGCGCTCACGGTGTCGCTGGTGGTGGTGATCGCCAGTGCGGAGCTGCTCCGCCCGTTCGGGGTCATCGAGCAATGGTTCATGTCGCAGGTGAAGGCCGGCCCCGTCGTGCGCGTGCAGATGGCGCAGGTCCTGGTGAGCTCCGGGGTGAAGTTCGCCCTGCTCGGACTGATCCATGCGGGCGTGCTCACGGCGCGCGAGGCGCTCATCGGGTTCGCCTGGGTGTACGTCATCGAGTCCGTGGTCCTCACCTTGGGCTACCTGCTGGCGCTGCAGCGCTGGGGCGGCAGCTGGCGCACATGGAGGGCCAGCCGGTCCATGGCGCGCCACCTGCTTCGTGAGTCGTGGCCCATGCTGATCTACGGCATGGCGCTCTTCGTGCAGGCGCGCATCGACCAGGTGATGATCAAGGACATGCTGGCGGCGCGTGAGGGGGAGGCGGCGGCCTACGCGGAGGTGGGCCAGTACTCCGTGGCCCTGCGCATGATCGAGGCGCTCGGGTTCCTGCCCGTGATCGTGCAGGCTTCGCTCGCTCCGGCCATCACCCGTGCCAAGGGGGTCTCCCATGCCATGTACACCGATCGCCTGCTCAATCAGTACCGGCTGATGTTCCTGCTCTTCCTCGTCACTGCGGTGCCCCTTTATTTCCTGGCGCGTCCGATCATCGTGCTGCTGTTCGGCGCCGAGTACGAGCCGGCGGGCGTCCTGCTGTCGCTGTTCGCCATCCGGCTCTTCTTCACCAATATGGGTACGGGGAAGCGCAGCTTCATCACCAACGAGAGCCTCTTCCGGTACTCGCTCTTCACGGCGGCCGTCGGTGTGCTCGTGAATGTCGGCATCAATTGGCTCCTCATTCCCGACCTGCGGTCGATCGGCGCCATCTGGGCTACGATCATTTCCTTCCTGGTGAGCATCTTCCTCCTCGACCTGCTGTTCCCACGCACCCGCGAGAACCTCCGACTCATGGTCACCGGCATCCTCACCTTCTGGCGATTCCATCGTGCAGCATGAGCGCGCTCAGCAGGCATCTGGTCCCCTTGAAGCCCCGGCCCTTCGCGGAGCGGGCCTGCCCGAAGTGCGGTTCCACCGCGGTTGATGCGGTGGATGTGGCCTTTCCGGGCATCCATGTGCTCGGCGACTACGCGTGCAGAGATTGCGGATACAGGTTCTACCACGACATGCCCGTGGGCTTCGCCGTAGATTACGATGTGGCCATCGGCAAGGCGGATGGCACGCTGCACAACCCGAAGGGCGTGGATGGGTGGGTGCACGGTCCGCTCATGTCCGGCTTCCGTGCGCCCAGCGATGAGGAGGTGCGGATCGAGCGGCGCGTGATCCGGCCCTGCAAGCGGGTGGTTCTCCTCAATACGCTCGACTTCCTGTACGGCCATGTGCTGCTGAAGCTCTGGAATGCCACCTATTACCTGGAGGCCCATCCCGACCTGGGGCTCGTGCTCCTGGTGCCCCGCGCGTTCGCCTGGCTGGTGCCGAAGGGCGCTGCCGAGGTGTGGGTCGTGGATCAGCGGCTCGGCAAGGCGCATGGATGGTACCGCTCCATCGACCGGCAGGTGAAGGCGTTCCTCAAGGACTATGACGAGGTCTTCCTCGGCCGCGGCTATGCGCATCCGGATAAGACCGCCATCGACATCGCCCGCTACACCGCCGTGGAGCCCTTCCCCTTGGAGGACTATGCCACGGCTCCGAAGCGCATCACCTTCGTGCTCCGTGAGGACCGGCTCTGGTACCGGACGCCGCTGCACAAGCTGATGCACCGGGCGCTCCGCCGCATCGGGCTGAGGCGCCTGGCCGATCGCTTCTTCCTCTGGGACCAGCAGCGCCTTGCCATGGGGGCGCTGGCCCGCATCCGCCTGGCTGTGCAGGGGGTGCGTGCGACCATCGTCGGCCTTGGCGATCCCTCGCTGGTGCCCACGGGCGTGACCGACCTGCGGACCCGGCGCATCGACGAGCAGGTTGAGCGCGCATGGTGCTCCGCCTACGCCGGCAGCCAGCTGGTGGTGGGGGTGCATGGCTCCAATATGCTGCTGCCCACGGCGCTAGCAGCGGGCTGCATCGAGGTGCTGCCGCGCGACCGCTACATCAACCTGGCCCAGGACGTGGCCGTGCGCTACAACGATGTGATGCAGCTCTTCCTCTACCGCTTCGTGGATGAGTTCGCCACCTCCGCCGATGTCGCTCGGCATGCCGTATCCATGCTGCGCGATTTCGAGCTGTTCAATCGAAACAACCGCGTGAACCCCCCTCATCATGCAGGACGCTGAACGCCCCTTCACGCTCACCACGCCGGTGCTCCTCATCGGGTTCAACAGAACGGGGCCGCTCCGGCAGGTGTTCGAGGCCATCCGTGCGGCCCGGCCATCCCGGCTCTACTTCGCAGCCGACGGGCCGCGCAACGAGAAGGAGCGAGAGCGCTGCGAGGCCGTGCGTGCCATGGCCAAGGAGGTGGACTGGCCCTGCGAGGTGCATACGCGGTTCAACGAGCGCAACCTGGGCCTCCGGATGGGCGTGAGCTCGGCCCTGGACTGGTTCTTCCTGCATGAGCCGGAGGGCATCGTGCTGGAGGACGACACCCTGCCGGTGCCCTCGTTCTTCCGGTTCGCCCAGGAGATGCTGGAGCGGTACCGAGAGGACGAGCGCGTATGGGTGGTGATGGGGAACAACCTCATGGAGGATTGGGCGGGCGAGCGCGATGGGGATTACTATTTCAGCGCCCATGGCTATGGTGCGCCGTGGGGGTGGGCCAGCTGGCGCCGGGTCTGGCGCCATTATGACTCCGCCATGGGCCAATGGCCTGCCCTCAAGACCACCGCGCGGCTGGCCGATTTCTTCCTGAGCAAGGAGGAGGAGCGCGATGTGCATGCCATGTTCGACCGCGTGCATTCCGGCGTGATGAACTCCTGGAGCTACCAGCTGGACATCACCAGGGTCATCAACCATGGCCTGAACATCCTGCCTGAGACGAACCTGATCGACAACATCGGCTTCGGGGACGATGGCACGCACACCGTCAGCCTCTCCGATCCGCGCAACAAGCGCACGGCACGCGACATCTCCTTCCCGTTGCGGCATCCCCGCTTCATGATGCTCGACGCCCGGCGCGACCGCGAGTACTTCCGCAGGTACATCGGCAGTACGCCCCGCGAGCGCTTCAAGCAGCGCATCAAGGAGCTCATACCGGGCGGCCCCAAGGGGCCCTTGGTGCAGGGGCTCATCGGGCTGAAGCGTAAGTTCGGAGGCTAGCCCCGCGTGCGCTGCCATGATCCGCAAGAGCCAGCTCGTCAACGCCCTCTTCGTGCTGGGCTTTCCGGTCTACGGCTTCGGCAACTACTACGGCCTGAAGTCCGGCCTCGCCAAGGGCATGATGATCACGGTGGCGCCCTTCGTGGCCATCCTGCTCTTCCACCTGGTCGACGCCATGTACAGGAAGCGCATGGGGCGGGTGCTAACGGGCACCTGGTGGCTCGCCATGCTCTATGTGGGCACGCTCTGCGCCTCCATGTTCGTGGCCATGCGCGCCGGGATACCCGGGGTGCAGACGGGGAATGCGCTGCTTTCCTGCCTCATCTTCCTGGCGCCGTTCAATGCGGCGGTGGTGGTGGTCCTCCACAATCGGGGCGACCCCGGCTTCGATTTCGGCCGCCTGCTGTTCCTCGGCCTGGGCCTGTTGCTAGCCATCAACGTGCTCGGCTTTTTAGCCGGTGTCCAGTCCTACGGGCACGCTTTCGAGGGACGTGCCAATTTCCCGTTCATCCGGGGCATCTACACGGGGGCGCACGTCCTGGCCGCCTGGGCGCTCATGCTCATGGTGGGCATGCGCGATGCCGCCCGCCGCCCGGTCGCCTTCGCCCTGGGCCTGGCGGCCCTCGCCATCTGCCTGTATTTCATGGTGCGCATAAACAGCCGCTTGTCGTTCATGATCTTCCTGATGCTCGCGGTGCTCTTCGTCACCCGTGCGATCAAGGTGGTCCGCGGCCTGTACACCATCTCGCTCTTCACGCTGCCCCTGCTCCTCAGCTTCTCCTTGCTCGTATACCAGGTGCTGAGCCTGCCTTTCTTCTCGGCGGTGCTCGAGCGCGTCTCCAAGGAGGACGTCACCACATTCAATGGACGCAGCGATATCTGGTATTCCGTGGGCGACTGGGCCGTCAACGACCGCACGGGCCTGCTGTTCGGCAATGGCTTCAAGGGCCATTACAGGCTGGGCCTGCTCGATCGGGTGGCGGTGATGTGGGATGTGGAGAACCCGGTGAACCTGCACACGCACAGCACTTTCACGGAGGTGCTGGTGGGCCAGGGCATCCTGGGCGTGGTGCTGCTCTATGTCCTGTTCTGGCGGGGCTTCATGCATTACCGCCGCCAGTACCTCGATGGCACCGGTCAGGCGCCGATGTTCGGTGCCTTCGCCTACCTGCTCTTCATCTGGCAGCTCGACATCTTCTGCTATGGCGTGGACATCGGCCATTCGATCCTCCTGTCGATGCTGGCGCCGCTCTGCGTCCGTCGGCAGCCCGATGGCCTCGGCGCCTAGCGGAACGGCCCGGCCCTCAAGGCCGGGCCGTTCCGACTGTGTTCACAGGACGGAGATCCGCTGCGGTGTTCGGCGCCCGTTATCCTCGTGCACCAGGAGGTAGGTGCCGGCTCCCAGGCCGCTGGGCAGCACCAGCATGGAGCGGGCACCGGTCACGCGCTCGGTGAGCAGCAGCTGTCCCTGCAGGCCATACAGCATCAAGGCGCCCGAGCCGGCCGGCACCTCCACCGCGATGGATTGGCCGGGGCTGGCGGGGTTCGGGAAGGCATGCAACGCGTTGGCCGCATCAGAAGTGCCATCGCTGCCATCGCCCATGCCCGTGGTGAGGCAGGTGGAATCGTCCTCCTTCACCAGCACCACGGAGCGGTAGGCCGGCAGCGTGATGGAGCCGGTGTGGAGGTTGCCATCCGTGTCGCTCCAGCAGCCCTGCAGGCTGAAGGTCTGGTCGGTCGGGCCTTCGTTGATCAGCAGCTGCTGGCGCTCGAAGGGGTCCACCGGCACGGCGCTCACCCGCTCCAGGGCGATGTTGTCGATGAAGTAGACGCCCTCGGTGTAGTGGTTCGTGAATTGGCAGGCGCCTTGGTCGGTGATGCTGCTCTGGAAGAAGTGCTCCACATCGCGCCGGTTGGCATCGAAGGGGAACACCCGCTCGCCCTCCTGCACCGGCGTGCTCAGCTGGCTGATGCCCTTGAAGCCCACGGTGAGCTCGCCCATCAGGTCGCTCACGATGCTGAAGCGGAGCCGGTACCAGCTGCCTTGCTGCACGCTGGCATTCGTGCTGTGCTTCAGGTTGAAGGTGTTGTAGGAGGCGTTGTCGGTGAAGGACACCCGCATGCATCCGCCGTCGAGGCGGCTGGCGTTGTGCGTCAGCTGTCCCTGCGTGGGCCATCCGCCCCATCCGTTCACGTTGCTGTTGAAGCTCCCGTTGGCGACCGCGTTCGTGCCGAACACCTCGAGCACTTCCATGCTGGGGAGGTTGAGCGGGCTCCGGGTGGACCCGGCATCCTCGGTGAAGGTGCTCTGCCAGCGCTCCAGCGTGAAGTAGCGGTGCGTGCCGGCGAAGGTGTTGTGCAGGTAGATGCTGCGGTCGTTGTACGGGTTGAAGTACCGGTTGTTCGTGAAGGTGCCGTAATCGACATAGGCCGAGCCGTTCACATGGTACTGCCGCATGCAGAGCTGGTCCTTGGTCACCCCATAGAGCACATTGCCCGTGTAAACCGTGTTGAACGCGGGCACGAAGTAGGGTGCGGTGGCTCCGGGGCCGTTGTAGTTGCTGAAGTCCGAGATGCTGAGCTGGATCTTGTTGTTGAAGAGCACGTTGCCCTCGATCCGGTTCCCGGTGCTCACCATCGTATGGTCGACATGGATGCCGCTCACGCTGCAGTTCGTCACCGTGTTGTCCTTCACCAGGGTGTTCTTGATGCTCGTGTTGCCGAAGTAGATGCCATGGCACATGGGGTAGGCATTGATCCAGTTCGGGGCGCAGCTCTCGATGTCGCCCTGAAGGTCGCGGACGATGTTGTTGCGGATGACGGCGCCATCGGCGTGGTCGAAGGAGATGCCCCCGCCATCGTTGAGGATCGCCATGGCATTGATCACCACGTTGCGCTCCACCACGGCATTGTTGGCCACGGCGATGGCGATGTAGCCGACGTTGACGAGGCGGTTGTCGGCGACCGTTACATCGGCGCCGTTCATCCGGATGCCGAGGTAGCCCATGTTGTTCTCGCCGAGACCGGGCACGGTGGCGATGTCCTCAAGCGTGCAGTGATGGAGGCTGGTGCCGTTATCGAGCAGGGAGATGGCCGTGCCGTAGGTGCGCTGCACCGTGAGGTGGTGGAAGTCCTGGTTGTTGCCTGTGCTGAGGATGGCCTGCCAGGTGTCGGTGAAGGTGCAGTTCATGGCTTCCAGGTCGGAGGTGCCCGACAGGCGGAGCGAGGCGGTGTGCTGGTGCTTGAAGTGGATGCCGTCCACCTTGATGTGGTGGCGCTGCCAGCTCACGTACACGCCGAAGTCGGTGACGCTGGCCTCCACCAGCACGTTGTTGGGGTTGGCATTGTTGGGGCACCACAGGTACAGCTGGCCGGCAGCGCGGTCGTGGAACCATTCGCCTGGAGCATCGAGCAGCTCCAGCTTGTTGCGCAGGAAGTAGCCCCACTGCTGGCTTTGCAGGTTGTTGCCCGTGCTGCTGTGGGTGAGCACCCCATTGCTGAAGGCGCTGACGTAGGCGGTGTCGTAGCTCCAATTGGTGGTGCGGATCACCGCAGTCGCGCCGGTCCAGTACCCGTTAGGCTGCGAGAGTTCGGCGTCCGTCAGGCTGGTGCTCGTACCCTGGTCCACGCGCAGCCAGCCGGTATTGGGGAAGCGGGCGATGGTCTGCAGGGCCCCGTTCACGTACACATGCTTCACCGCCTGGCTCATGGGCACGCGCCAGATGTTGCCGCTGTGCTGGGTCCATCCGGTGACCGCCACGCTGCCGCTGATGATGGGCTGCGCGCCGGTGCCGTAGGCACCGACCTCGATGTAGCTGGACGCGGTGCCGCTACCATTGATATTGATCTTCCCTCGGTATACGCCGCCACGCTCCAGCAGGACGCGGTCGCCGGGCTGCAGTGAGAAGGAGATCTGGTTGAAGCGCTCCAGCGTCTGCCAGGCGGTGGCCTGGCTGGTGCCGTTGTTGCTGTCGTTCCCCGTCGGAGAGATGTAGTAGGTGGCGCTCCGGGCGGCATGCCACACGATGGCGGCGGTGAGGAGGAGGAGCGTGCGGAGCAAGGAGTATCGCATGGGGAGTGAACTTGGGGCCTTCAACCCCCCTCGCCAAGCCAATGTTCCCCAAACTCGACGGAGGCGCCGTGGCTTTCGACGAATCCGCCTCTCCCCCGATGGGGCTCCACGTCCGATTGTTGAATGCTTGCGGCATGGACTCGGCCTCGCGGAGGGGCCGCCGGTAGCTTTGCCGGGTGCCCCGTTCCCCCATGCGCATCCTGGTGGTCGGCCAGACCCCGCCACCGTTCGGCGGACAGGCCGTCATGATCCAAGCCCTCCTGGATGGCCGGTACGAGCGCATCAGACTGTTCCATGTGCGGATGGCGTTCTCCTCGGACATGGAAAGCGTGGGCAAGTTCGCGGTAGGCAAGCTGGCGGTGCTCGCCGGCACCATTGCCCGCATCTGGTGGGCGAGGCTCAGGCACGGCACTACCGTGCTCTATTACCCCCCGAGCGGCCCTCAGATGGTGCCGGTGCTACGCGACATCGCCCTGCTGTGCGCCACCCGGTGGCTCTTCGGCAAGGTGGTGTTCCACTTCCATGCCGGAGGCGTCTCCGGTTTCGAGGAGCGCTTGCCGGGCTTTTTCCGCCCTTTCTTCCGGTTCGCCTACCGCAGGCCCCACCTGGCCATACGCACTGCGCCGCAGAATCCACCTGATGGCATGGCCTTGGGGGCGCTGCGCGATGCGGTGGTGCCCAACGGCATCCCCGATCATCGCGGACAGGTGCCTGAGCGCTGTTCAGGGCCGGGTGAGCCGCTGGAGATCCTCTTCGTCGGCGTGCTGGTGGAAAGCAAGGGCGTGCGGGTGCTGCTGGAGGCCTTCGCGCAGCTGCTCGACCTTGGTGTAGATGCCCGTTTGAGGGTCATGGGCCGTTGGAACGAGGAGCCCCTCAAGGCCTGGAGCATGGCGTTCATCGCTGGGCGCGGATTGAAGGACAGGGTGGAGTTCCTCGGCGTGCTGCAGGGCACGGAGAAGGATCGCCGATTCGCGGCATGCGATATCTTCTGCTTCCCATCCTACTTCGAGGCGGAGAGCTTCGGTCTGGTGCTGGTGGAGGCCATGCAGTTCGCCAAGCCCGTGGTGAGCACCACTTGGCGGGGCATACCGTCGGTGGTGGAGGAGGGCGTCAATGGCTTCCTCGTACCGGTCAGGGATACCGGCGCCGTGGCCGCACGGTTGTTTCAGCTCGCACAGGATCCCGGGCTCCGCTCCCGCATGGGGCAGGCCGGCCGGCGCATCTTTGAGCAACGGTTCACGTTAGAGGCCTTTCAACGCGCCATGGAGCGCGAATTATCCGCATTGGAATGAGTGAGGGGATGCGGCTGCTGGTCACCGGCGCCTCGGGATTCATCGGCACCAATCTGGTGGAGCGCTTCACCGCCCTGGGCGTGCCGCTGCTCAACCTGGACTGGAATCCTCCGCTCAACCCGGCCCACGCCGTTCACTGGCGCGAGGCGGATATCATGGACCGGCAAGCCCTGGCCGCCGCATTCGATGCCTTCAAGCCCACGCACGTGGTGCACCTCGCAGCCCGCACGGACACCGAGGAGCCCGTGGATGTGGACGCCTACAGGCAGAACCACGAGGGCACGCGGCGGCTTCTCGAGGCAGTGAAGGCATGCCCCAGCGTGCGCCGCATCATCATCACCAGCACGCAGTTCGTCTGCGAGGCCGGTTACCAGCCCCGGCACGACCTCGATTTCAAGCCATTCACGGTCTACGGCGAGTCGAAGCGGCTCACCGAAATGGCCACGCGTGAGGCCGGCCTGGCCTGTACCTGGACGATCATCCGGCCCACCACCATCTGGGGCCCGTGGTCGCTGCGCTACCGCGACGTCCTGTTCAAGGTGATGCGCAAGGGGCTCTATTTCCACCCCGGGCGGCAGCGCGTGGTCCGCTCCTACGGCTATGTGGGCAATGTGGTGTGGCAGATCGAACGGATGCTCACCGTACCCGATGCCACGGTGAACGGTAAGGTCTTCTACGTGGGCGATCCGCCCTTCGACCTCAAGGAATGGGTGGAGGAGGTGTCGAAGCAGTTGACCGGCCGGCCGGTGCGGTACATCCCCAGCCTGCTGGTGCGCTCCATCGCCCTCGTCGGCGATGCCTTCAAGGCGGTCGGGCTGCCTTTCCCCATCACCAGCGGCCGCTACCGAAGCATGACCTCCGACTACATCACGCCCATGGACCGCACGATCGCGGCGGTGGGCCAGGCGCCCTTCAGCATTCCCGATGGCGTGCGCGAGATGGTGCGGTGGTACGACGACGGCAGCGAGCGCTGGACCGCCGGCCCGAAGAAGGACGCACGAACCGATTCGGACGCGCAGTGAGCCGGCCGGGTGCGCCATCTTTACGGCCTCATGCTGATCCGTTTCTCCAAATGGCACGGGACCGGCAACGACTTCATCATGGTCGATGACCGGTCCGGCGCATTCCCCTCGGGTGACGAGGGCCTCATCCGGCGGCTCTGCGACCGGCATTTCGGCATCGGGAGCGATGGGCTCATCCTGATCCAGGCGCCGCGAGCGACGGGCACGGACTTCCATATGGAGTTCTACAACCCCGATGCGAGCCGGAGCTTCTGCGGCAACGGCAGCCGCTGCGCCTTCGCCTTCTGGAGTGCGCTCAACGGCCGTGTGGAGGAGGCGCGCTTCACAGCCATCGATGGCTGGCACCAGGGCGCATGGCATGGCGAGGAGGTGGCGGTGACGCTCGGCTCCGTGCCCTGCGTGGCGCAGCACGACGACCACGACTTCGTCCATACCGGATCGCCGCACGAGGTGGTGCGCGTGCCCGATGTGGATGCGGTGGAGGTCATGGTGGATGGCCCGAAGCGCGCGCACGACCCGCGGCGGGGCCCCGGCGGCACCAATGTGAACTACGTGTGCATGCGCGAAGGCACGGTGCGCATGCGCACTTTTGAACGCGGCGTGGAGGCGGAAACGTTGAGTTGCGGCACCGGCGTGGTGGCCGCTGCGCTGAGCGCGATGGCACGGCATGAATCGCAATCGCCCGCGTGCGTCATCACGCGCGGGGGGCAATTGCTGGTGGAGGCCGAACGGGCGGATCGCGAGGGCTGGCACAGGATACGGCTCATCGGCCCGGCCGTTCATGTGTTCGATGGCACCATCGCGGCCTGAGGCATGGCGGGGCCTAGAAGCAAGTGGATCATCGCGGGTGCCATTGTGGCGGCCGCAGCCGGCATTGCTGCATTCGCCGTTTGGCGCGGGGTGATGGGGCCTGCCACGCGCTTCGCGGAGGAGAGCCGCGTGGTGCTCATCCCCACGGGAGCCGGCCTCGATGCCGCCATGGACAGCCTGCGCCGCATCGGAGCCGTGGGGAATGAACAGGTGTTCCGCCGGCTGGCTGAGCGCGGCCGGATCAAACCGGGCCGGTACCGCATCCGGCGGGGCATGAGCGCCCGCGCCCTGGCCCGCATGCTGCATGCGGGGGAGCAGGAGCCCGTGCGGGTCACGTTCAGCAACGTGGACCACCTGCAGGAGCTGGCCGGGCGGCTGGACCATGCACTGGAGCCCGATTCCATCGCCTTTCTCCGCGCCTTCCTCGACCCGGAGCAGCAGCGCGCGGCCGGACTTGATGAGGCGACCATGATCGGCCTGTTTCTGCCCAACACCTATGAGCTGTGGTGGACCACCACCCCCGAGCGGTTCATCGCCCGGATGCGCCAGGAGTACGATGCCTTCTGGAACGCGGAGCGGCGGGCGAAGGCAGAAGCCCTCGGGCTTACGCCGGCGGAGGTCTCCACCCTGGCCTCCATCGTGCAGGCCGAGACCGTGCGCATGATCGATGCCCCCACCATTGCAGGGGTCTACCTCAACCGCTTGCGCATCGGCATGCCGCTCCAAGCCGACCCCACGCTCAAGTTCGCCCTCGGGCTGGACAGCGTGAACCGCGTGCTGAACCGAGACAAGCTGGTGGATTCGCCGTACAATACCTATCAGAACCCAGGGCTCCCGCCCGGCCCCATCAACATGCCCGAGCCGCGCTTCATCGAGTCGGTGCTGACCGCTCCCCGCCATGACTACCTGTATTTCTGCGCGCGGGCCGACCTGAGCGGCTACACCGATTTCGCGCGCACCTACGAGCAGCACCTGGTGAACGCCCGCCGCTACCAGAAGGCGCTGAACGAGCGCCGGATCTACCGCTGACAGGGCTGCACGGGAAACCTATTTTCGCGGCCGCTCCGGAAGGGCCGCAGCGACAATTCACCATCGATGACCAAGATCAAGTTCGGAACCGACGGCTGGCGCGCCATCATTGCGCAGGAATTCACCGTGGACAATGTGGCGCGCGTGAGCGTGGCCGTGGCGGAGTGGGTGGTCCGCAACCACCCCGGCAACACCCGCATCGTGCTGGGCCACGACTGCCGGTTCGCCGGCGAGCTCTTCGCCCAGACTTGCGCCAAGGTGTTCGTGAGCCGCGGCATCGAGGTGCACCTCGCCCAGGGCTTCGTCAGCACTCCCATGGTGAGCCTGGGCGCCCAGCGCGTGCAGGCGGGCATGGGCGTGATCCTTACCGCCAGCCACAACCCGCCCAGCTACAACGGCTACAAGCTGAAGGGCATCCACGGCGGTCCGCTCATCCCCGAGGAGGTGCAGCAAGTGGAGGACATGATCCCCGATGCGCATGGCGTGGACCTGGATGCCATCGACCTGGCCCAGGCGCGCAAGGACGGCCTGCTGAAGCACATCGCCCTCGAGGACATGTACGTGGAGCATGTGGAGAAGAGCTTCGACATGAAGGCCATCCGCGAATGCGGCATGCGCTGGGGCTACGATGCCATGTACGGCGCCGGCCAGAACGTGGTGCGCCGCCTGCTGCCCGATGCCGCGCTCCTTCACTGCGATTACAACCCGTCCTTCATGGGCCAGGCGCCGGAGCCCATCCACAAGAACCTGCAGGAGTTCAGCGCGCTGATCAAGCAGGGCGGCATCGATTGCGGCCTGGCCACCGACGGCGATGCCGACCGCATCGGCCTGTACAACGGCCGCGGCGAGTTCATCGACTCGCACCACATCATCCTCCTGCTCATCCACTACCTGGTGAAGTACAAGAAGTTCACCGGCAAGGTGGTGGTGGCCGTGAGCACCACGCCCAAGGTGAAGAAGCTCTGCGAGCACTACGGGCTGGAGTACAGCGTCACCAAGATCGGCTTCAAGTGGATCAGCGGTCTGATGATCACCGAGGATGTGCTGCTGGGCGGCGAGGAGAGCGGCGGCATCGCCATCAAGGGGCACATCCCCGAGCGCGACGGCATCTGGATGGGGCTCACCATCTGGGAATTCATGGCCAAGAGCGGCAAGACGCTCGATGAGCTGATCCAGGAGGTGTACGCCATCGTGGGGCCCTTCGCCTACGACCGCAACGACCTGCACATCAGCGAGGCGCTGAAGCAGCAGGTGCTGAAGAACTGCGCCGCCAACGCCTACACGCGCTTCGGCGACCTGGAGGTGCGCCGCCTGGAGACCATCGACGGCTACAAGTACCACTTCGACGACGAGCAATGGCTCATGATCCGCGCCAGCGGCACCGAGCCCGTGCTGCGCTGCTACGCGGAGTCGGGCACCATGGCCGGCGCGCAGGCGATCCTGGCCGCGTGCAAGCAGGCCATCGGCGCCTGAAGCGCGCCGCGCCGATACCTTGCGCCATGCGGCTCCTGAAGCACGTGTTCCGCGCGAGCACTTGCCTGTTGCTCCTGTCCGGGAACGCATCGGCCCAGGAGCCGGACACATCGGTGGCGTGCGAACGGCCCTGCAAGCGCTGCATCGCCTTCATCTCCGCCGGTGCGGGCGTGGCGGCCACGGTGGCCTACATCGGGCTCGACCAGGCTTGGTATGCGCAATACGACCGGGGCCCCTTGCGCACCTTCGATGATTCGGACGAGTGGCTGCTGATGGACAAGACGGGCCACCTGCTGAGCGGCTACATGCTCGGGGCCTGGGGCCATGCGGCCATGAAGCACTGCGGGTCGAATGACCGCTCGGCTCGGTGGGTCGGCGGCTCGGTGGGCCTCGCCTTCATGACCGGCATCGAGATCCTCGATGGGACCTCGGCCGGCTGGGGCTTCTCTTGGAGCGACATGGCCGCCAATGCCGCTGGAGCGGGCCTCTTCATCGCGCAGGATGCCGCCTGGGGCGAGCAGCGCATGGCGCTGAAGATCTCGCTCCGCCATACGCCTTACGCCGCGCAGCGCCCCGACCTGCTGGGTGAAGGGTTCGCCGATCGCCTGCTGAAGGACTACAACGGCGTCACGCTCTGGCTCAGCGGCAACCTGGCTGGCCTGAGCGGCAGCACGCGCCTGCCGAAGTGGCTCAACATCGCCGTGGGCTATGGCGCCGAGGGCATGATCAGCGCGTACCCGCTGGAGCAGGTCGGTGGCCCGGCTGTGTTCCGGCAGTTCTACCTCTCGCCCGACGTGGACCTGACGCGGATCAAGACGAAGAGCCGCGTGGTGCGCACGCTCCTCTTCCTGGCCAACAGCATCAAGGTGCCGGCGCCCGCGCTGGAATACCGCAGCAACGGGGAGTGGAAGGGGCATTGGCTCCACTTCTGAAGGGATCCGGGGCTGAGGCCTTCGCGACTCCCGGTCAGGCCCGGAGCGATAATGCGCCATCGCGCAGCAAGCGGTCCACCTTGAGCACGCCCGCCACGGTGAGGCTGTCGCGGAGCTCGCCGCGCATCACCATGCCCACCACTTCGGCGAAGGGCACCTTGCGCAGCTCCAGCTGCTCATTGTGGTCGGGCTCCGGCTCGTGGAAGGTGAGCCCCTGCGCCACGTAGATGATGGCCACCTCATCGCTGGCGCTGTTGCTCAGGTCCATCTGCAGCACCTCGGTCCATTGCTCGGCCACGATCCCCGCCTCCTCGCGCAATTCGCGCTGGGCGCTCTCCAGCGGAGGCCGTTGGCGCGAGCCGCCGCCCTCGATGATCTCCCAGCTGTACGCGTCGATGGGGTAGCGGTGCTGCCCCACGAGCCAGGTGTTGCCCTCGGCATCGAGCGGGATGATGCCCACCGCCAGGTTCTTGAAGTGGACCACCCCGTAGATGCCCTCCCGGCCGCTGGGGTCGATGACCTCGTGATGGCTCACGCTGATCCAGGCCGTGCTGTACCGCTCCTCGATGCTCAGGGTCTTCCAAGGGCCGCGCTCCTCCATGGCGGCAAGATAGGCGGCACCTCAGCGGCGCTCCTTCGGCAGATGAGGGTGGACTCCCGACTCAAGCGGGGCTGAACGCACCAATTGCGCGTCTTTGTGCATCAAGGCCTCACCCCGGCCATGGTATCTGGATCACCTGCGGGCAACTGCCATCGGGGTTCATCAGCATCACATCGTTCTCTATGTTCAGGATAACGCCATCGGGAGTGCTCTCCCGCCGGCGCACCGCCAGCAGCTTGCCCGTATGCGGCGAGTAATCGAGATCCATGAAATAGCTGGAGTTGCAGGTGGCCAAGAGCCGCTCGGTAGCGCCACTGGTCAAGTCGGTTCTGTACAACCCAGTTAGATGAGACCAGATCATGCTATGCGAGCCTGGTAGGTAAGCTGCACCTTTAGGCAGGCCATTCTGCATGATCGAGTCAGGAAGCTGGTAGATCAGGTCCGTGCTGGGATTGCCCTCCCAATGGCATGAGTACACCCAAGCGAACACATTGAATGTTCTGTTAGGCAACGCCCAGACCGCTTGGCCGGCGAAAGCCCCTGTGTTCCACAGTGTGTCGATTGGCGTGCCAGAGCTGGTCATCCTGATGTTCTGCATGTTGTATTGCGGCGGACCGAGCGCACCGGTCTCGTAGCCGATCTGTGTGCCATCGGGACTCCACAGCGGTCTGAAGCTATTGCCATTGAAGGTGAGCTGCGTGAGGCTATCGCCATTGGCCTTCACCTTCCAGATGTTCCAATTGGGGGCACTGGCCTGGGTGAAGGCGATCCAGCCGCTTGTTCCCCAGGAAGATTTGGAGCCGCTCAGGGGGCCTTGGAAAACCAACTGAAGCACTTCACTGCTGAGGTTATAGCTGTAGAGTTGCGAATTCGTCCAGTTGCTTCCATACGCTACGCGCTCAATCAAGATTTCGTTGCCACTATTCGGATTAAAAACCGCGTGGCCAACGAAATTCTCCTCGACCTGCCAGTTCCAATCACCGCCCAGCGGCGGGGCTGGGAGAGGGATGCAATCGGCATGCGTGTCACACGGCCACCCAGCGCCTGCGCTTGGCGGTTCGGGACACACAGACTCAGGCTTGCGGCATGCCGCTAGCGCGGCTAGCAGGCCGATGCACAGGCAGGATGAACGCATGGGTCAAGGGCTTACTGCGGCCATGGTATCTGGATCACCTGCGGGCAACTTCCATCGGGATTCATCAGCAGCACATCGTTCTCCATGTTCAGGATCACGCCATCGGGGGTGCTGGCACGCCAGCGCACGGCCAGCAGCTTGCCCGTGTGAAGCGAGTAATCGAGATCCGTGAAATAGCTCGAGTTGCAGGTCTCCACCAAGCGCTGAGTGGCACCTGTAGCCAAATCCGTCCTGTAGAGCCCCGTTCTATGCGACCAGAGTACGGCATTCATCCCTGGGATGTATGTGCTCCCTTGAATCAGTCCGCTGGTGTCAATCAGGGTCTGCTCTAAAGCGTGCGCGATGTGCCATTCGCAATCACTCTCGAAAGTGCAGGTGCCTAAGGCAATACCGCCAGAGTTGACGGTCATGTTTGGGAGCACCCATTCAGTGGAGTTCATGAATGCCATGCAATCCCAGAGGGTGTCAATGGCGCTGCCATCAGCGGCAATCCGTATGCTCAGGGAATTCAGGGGTGCTTGTGACAGATTTCCCGTGCTGTATCCGATTTCTGTTCCGTCCGGGTTCCAGATCGGCCTGAAGCAATTACCCGTGAACGTGAGTTGAGTCAGGCTGTCGCCGTTGGACTTAACCTTCTAGATGTTCCAGTTGGGTGCACTGGCCTGGGTGAAGGCGATCCAGCCGCTCGGACCCCAAGCCGGACTGTATGTGAATGCGCCCTCATGCACGAGTTGAAATGTGCCTGTGCTCAGGTTCAAGCGATAGAACTGTGAATTCGCCCACCCACCACCATTGGGATCACGTTGCACCAGGATTTCGTCACCATTGGCCGGATTGAATACTGCGTGCTTCACGAAATCCTCTTGTATCTGCAAGGTCCAATCGCCGCCTAAAGGAGGCTGGGGCAATGGGGTGCAAGGCGTATGCGACCCACAGGGGCCGGGTGCGTCGCCATTCGCTGGGCAAGGTGGCACAGGCTCAGGTTTGCGGCACGCGGCAGCGGCCAAGAGGAGCAAGTAGAGGGACGCTCGGGTTCTCATGGCCGGACTAGTAGATGATGAAGGAATGGTTACTGATCTCACCGTCCCAGGTGAAGCGCGCAGCATAAGCACCGCGAGCCAAGCCATGCAGGCTGATTGCATCACGGTCTGCGCCGGCAGGTACGCGATGTCGCTTCACCAACCGGCCCATAGCGTCAACCACGAGGATATCCACGGGCGAAGCAGTCGTGTGGTTGAAGTCGATCTGCACACGATCCGTGGCCGGATTAGGCCATAAGCGCGTGGCCTCGGAAGCTCCTTCCTCCGCTTCCGATTCGCCTACGGAGAGCTGTTTGTGCAAGTGCAGCGAATACGCGGTCTTGGCCTGGAAGGGATTGCTGGGCCACCAGGCGGACACCGCCTGACCCGAGCTGCTGGCGATGATGTACCAGCCCGTGGTGGTCATGGTGATCTGGGCCGTGTGGTCGGTGACCACCGCCTCGTAAGTGCTGCCGTAGCTGCTGCTGATGCTATTCTCCGGAAAGGAGCCTGTGGTGCTGCTCTCGCGCGGCCAATGGCCGATGATGAAATCAGTGGTCGGGAACGCATCAACATAGGTGTGCGTGGCATCCACACGCGTGGCATAGTAGTACCCATTGGGCTGCCCAGCCGCATTGCCGCTCAGGTAAACCAGCTGGTCCGGGAACTGCACGAAGGAGGAGCTGGCGGGAGGCTGGTTGTGGTACACGTAGTACGGATAGGCCACCTGCTCCATCGCGGCTCCCGCATCCAATAGGCCATGGCCGTTGTACGCATCGTAGCCGATTGTCCATCCGCTGAAGGGATCACCAACAACGTCATAGGCATTCTTCTCCAAGATGCGCTCGATGTCCTCCGGTGCCAGGTTGTTCATGTAGGCATTGCTGATGGTGTTATGCTCACTGTGCATAAGTGCCGCAACCCCGGCCGCGTGCGGCGCGGCGGCCGATGTGCCACGGAAGCAATCGTAGCCTGTCGGTGCCGGTATGCACTGCGCGAAGTTGAAGGGCGCATCGGCTGTGGAGGTGACCAGGCGAACTGTGCCCGGTGCAATCAGGTCCATGCCTTGGCTAAAGCTGCTGTTCAGTACATCGCCGTTGACTGTGGACATGTAAGCTCCATCGGTTCCGCTTGCACCCACGCTGAGCACAGCATGGTCATTGAGGTTGTTGCCGCCCAGCGTTGCGGGGAGGAAGCCTACCGTGGTTCCCGAGTTGCCACGGGCGGCAGCGAACACCGTTTTGTTCCGGTAGGCGAACTGCACGGCATCACGCATGAGCGGGTTGTAGCAGAAGATGGTGTTCAAGTAGCAACCGTAACTATTGTTGAGCACATGCACGCCGTACCATGGGAATTGGCCGGGCACGTAGCCTGGGTAATAGTTGCCTGGCACAGCACCCGAACCGTGAATGATGGCCACTGCGGCATTCGTGCTCTCATAATTGGTGCCTAGGCTTACGAGCGAGCAGCCGGGCGAAACGGTGCCGTCGTGATCGCCGCCCGCGATTCCGGCTATTCCGATTCCGTTATTCCGTTTGGCCGCGATGATGCCTGCGCAGGCGGTGCCGTGTTCGGTTTGGCCCACTGAGCCCGGCTCATAGGGCGTGTTGCTCATCCAGTCGAACCCGCCAATGACCACCCCGGAGAGATCCTCATGGTCTCCATACGTGGTGTGATCGACCACGCCGACCTTGATAGCCGGGTTGCCGGTATTGATTCCCCATGCCGGTTCCATGTTGATGCTGGCATCCGGATAGGGCTCCATGGGCACGATGCTGTATTGCCTGGACAGCAAGGGGTCGTTCGGCAGGTTCGTCGGCTCATACACCGTATTGGCGCATGCATAGAAGATCGCCTCGGGCATGGTGCTCAAGCTGTCGATAGCAACCTGCACATCGAGCGCAGGGCCGATGCCGAGAAGGAAGGTTGTCCAGAAATCGGGCACGGGTTCTTCCTCACCGAGCCGGGTGATGGTGATGCTGTCCGCTGAGGTCATCCAGCGGAAGACTTTGTAAACAGGGAGTCTTCGTCCTGCTGTAGCGCCTATGCCGAGCTTCTCCCCGATGGCACCGGCGAGACTGTCCGACACGATTTTGTCCAAGGTTCCGAATTCCCATTGAGGGTCATCAACAGCATCCAAATTGATCACGCTTCGATTGTACTTCACCACGACCTCTTCAGCTACGCAAAGGGGAGTGCCTTCGGTATCATATAGCCAGCCATCAGGCTTCAACGTGGCTGTGTACTTCAAGGTGGCCATCATCGGCCCCGTGATGGTCTGGGAAGGGCCGCATACGTAGACGTGGTTGCCCTCTACCAAGAGGTCGAGCGCGCGGTCATCGCCTGCAAGGCCATCGTACTCCTTATCCCATTGCAGCGCTCCGTCTCCGCCGAACATGAGCGTCAGGAAATTGTCGTTGACGCCATTGTTCGCGATTCCGACCACGATGACGCCTCCGTCATTGGTCACCGCCATTCGTTGTGCTTCGCAGGCATGGGTGGGGTCCAAGGCGGAATAGCGCTTCTCCCCAAGGGCCGTACCGGAGCCATCATACTTGATCACCATGATGTCCGTGCCGCCGTTGCTCTTCCGGGTGTAACCGGCCACATAGACATTCCCTTGGTCATCTCCCTTCACGGCCTTGCCGGCATCATCAAGCCCTCCGCCGTCGAAGTTCACGACCCAGTCCACTTCGAACGAGCTCGATATCTTCACGGTTTGTGCGTCCTTCTGCCCGTTCACCTCCCTGAAGCCGGTGATGTAGACGGAACCTTGCGCGTCCTGGTCGAACGCGAGCACTTGGTCAAGCCCCAATCCGGGGATGTTCACCCGGGCCTCATCAATCTGGGCACCCGTGAGCCGATGGTACTTCACCGTTGCGTAGTCCCAATTCAACGGGTCGCTGGCCGATGCACCGGTGATGATGGGGTTCCCATCGGCATCGTTGGCCAATCCGACTCCCCCATCGTGGAAGCCGCTGTAGTCATAGGTGGCCGACCAGAGTAGCGTGCCGTTCGGAGCGTACTTGAGCAATAGGAAGTCGCTATTGCTCAGGCTCACGGCAGTTGCTCCGCCCACGTAGATGCTGCCATCACTGGTGCGCAGGATCGCGCCGGGAATGTCTGCTCCGTTGTACGGGCTGTTCCAATGGGCAGTCCATTCAACATCACCGTTGCCTGAGAGCATCATGACCACAATATCCTGCGCGCTGTTCGCCAGGCTAACAACTCCGGTGACCACGAATCCGCCTGTTTCTGTCGCGGTCGCTGCAATGCCGTAATCCAGCCCGCCACCTGGGCTTCCATATGTCTGCTGCCAGATTACATCGCCAGCAGGCCCGTATTTCGTGACCAGGATATCAACGTCTCCGGGCGCTACGGTGGTGTTGCTCACCACCGCCAGGTGCCCTTGTCCATCCTTGACGCTCGCCGCCCAATTCAATTCGGCGGGTTGGCCATTCGCTTGCACCCAATCCCTGTTCACATAGAACTGGCCGTTAGAGGTATTCGTGCCAAATAGACAGATTCCGACAAGGAAGAAGGAGATCAGCAGCCGCCAGCTTAAAGCGCTGAAGGCGCTACGAACCAGACTGGAGGATTGGTGGATACTCCTTGCTGAGCATGCAGAGGAGAGAGCAGCAATAAGCGCCTGCGGTCGAGCTGTCGGGCTGTCGGGCTGTCGGGCTGTTGCATTCTCCAAATGAATTGAAACCGAAGGTAGAAGTCCTGTTGAATCATGCAAGTCCCATCTCTGCCAATATCGGCGGAGCATTCCTACACCTTGAGGGTCTTCCAAGGGCCGCGCTCCTCCATGGCGGCATGATAGGCGGCACCTCAGCGGCGCTCCTTCGGCAGGTCGAACCGGATGCTGACCTGGATGCTGCTGCGCACGCGTTGGCCGTCCTTGATGCCCGGCTCCCACGGGATGCGGTAGAGCAGGCGCAGCGCCTCGTCCGTGCAGCCGCCTCCCACATCCTGAAGCACATGCATGTTGGTCACGCTGCCGGTGGGCTCCACCACGAACTCGGCCTTCACAGTGCCGTCCAGGCTGTAGCGCATGGCCTCGGCCGGGTACCGCATCTCGCGTGCGATGTAGGAAGGCAGCCCGCTCATGCCATTGGGGATGGCGGGCTGCACCTGGGAGTCGACCTGCTTGGGCGCATGCACCGAGCGGGACGTGTCCGCCGGAAGGGTGAAGCGCTCGCCTGTGCGGACCTTGCGTTCCTTGGCCCAGCGCTTATGGCGGCCCGGTTCAAAGGGGATGGCGAGATGCTGCTCCTGCCCCGAGCAGAGCTCACCGGCGGTAGCCGGCCGCCACAGCACCATGCGCGCCACGCGGAGCGCTTCGGCATCGCACTCCGGCGAGAGCGCCTTGCCCACCCGGAGCGACCGCACCTCCCCGTTGGGGGCCAGGCGTGCGGTGACGACCACCTCGCCCTTGATGCCGGCCTCCAGGGCCACGGCCGGATAGTGCAGCTCCTGCTCGAACAGCTTGTCGAGCGCTGCCTTTCCGCCGGTGGCCATGCAGGTGCCCTCCGTCTGGGCATGGGCGGCGAGGCTCGCCGCAGCGAGCAGCAGGAAGGGCAGGGCACGGGTCATGGAGCTGGGGTTCGGTATTTTTGCGGCATGTCCGCTGCAAAGTTGAGGCCGGGAGACCGTGTCACCTACATCGATGAGGTGGGCGGTGGGGTGGTGCTCCGGCCCGGCCGCCCCGGGCATGTGGTGCTGCGCACGGACGACGGCTTCGAATTGGAGCAGCCCGAGCGGCGCTTGGTGGCGGTGCAGGAGGAGCAGCGCAAGGCGCATCTCCGGGTGTCGGACCATGCCGTGGGCATGCGGGTGGCGAATGACATCCTTGAGGAGAAGCGCGGGAAGCGCCCGTCCATCAGGCCGGGCAAGACGCCGAAGAAGCCCGAGGACAACAGCGTGGCGGAAGTGGACCTGCACCTGCACGAGCTGGTGGACGACGAGCGGCGGCTGAGCGACGGGGAGAAGCTGGAGTTCCAGATGCGCTATTTCGAGCGCGCGCTGGAGAGCGCCATCCGCAACGGCAAGCGCAAGCTCATCGTCATCCACGGGGTGGGGGAGGGGGTGCTGCGCGAGGAGGTGCGGAAGGTGCTTCAGTATTACGATGGCGTCCAGTTCCACGACGCCGACATGCGGCGCTACGGATCGGGCGCCACGGAGGTGATCATCCTGCGCCATCGCTAGGCGCATTCCGTTCCTTGGCATCCTGTGCATCGCTCCACCGCCGGTCTGCGCAAGCGGGCCGGAGGAAAGTCCGGGCAGCGTAGGGCACCGTGCTTCCTAACGGGAAGGGGTGCCGCTGGGAACAGCGGCGCCACGGAAAGTGCCGCAGAAAGGGAAACCGCCGGCCGCAAGGCAGGCAAGGGTGAAAAGGTGGTGTAAGAGACCACCAGCGCCGGTGGCGACATCGGCGGCTTGGTAAACCCCACGGGCTGAAAGACCATGTATACCGGGGCTTCGCCGCAAGGCGGATAAGGGCGGCCCGTCCGATCCCGGAGGGTAGGTCGATCGAGGCCGCGCGTGAGCGCGGTCCCAGATAGATGGTGGGGGTCCCGTGCGAGCGGGATACAGGACCCGGCTTACAGATGCACAGGCCTTCATGAGGGGCTCCTGCACGGCGACGGCCAGTGCGGGGGCCCTTCACCTTTTTTCACGGGTCGACCGCGCTTGGCCCGATGTTGGCCCGTGCGGCCCGGTACCTTTGGCCGTCGTGATCCGCCATGTCCGCCTCGTCCTGCTGCTGGCCCTGCTGCCCACCGCGGCCTGGGCGCAGGACCTCGTCACCATCAGAGGCCAGGTGACCTCATCGGCCAATGACCGCGCGTACTACGACCTGATGATCGTGAACAAGCGCTCGCGCACAGGGGCGTTCGGCAATCCCGATGGCAGCTTCGTGGTGCAGGCACTGCGCACCGATACGCTGCTGATCGGGTCGGTGGGGCACCGCACGGCCATGATCACCATGGCCGACAGCGTGCCCAAGCCCGAGTACCGCGTGCTGGTGCGCCTGCTGCCGCTGGTGGTCCGCCTGCCGGAGGTGGAGGTGCTCAGCCCGCGCACCTTGGAGCAGATCCAGAAGGACATCGAGAAGCTCGGCTACCGCGACAGCGACTACCGCATCAGCCAGGTCGACGCCCTGCAGAGCCCGATCACCTTCCTCTACCAGGAGTTCAGCCGCCGCGAGCGCAGCAAGCGGCTCGTGGCCCAGATGCGCAATGAGGACCGCAAGCGGGAGCTGCTCCGCGAGCTGCTGCAGAAGTACGTGGAGTACGACATCATCAACCTCAGTGATGAGGCCTTCGATGACTTCATCGACTTCTGCGCCGTGCCGGACGAGGTGATCAAGGGGCTTACGCAGTACGAGTTCCTGCTCTACGTGAAGAAGAAGTACGAGCTCTACGGCAGCCTCGGCCCAACGCGCAGGCACTGAACGCCGTGTCGAGCACCCAGGCCATCCGCCCGCGCTGCCTTGTTCGGGCGTTGATTGCCCTGCTGGCGGTGCTGCCAGCGGCGCATGGGCTCAGGGCGCAGCCCGACACGCTGCTGCGGCACATCGCATTGGACGAGGTGGTGATCTCCGCCCAGGCAGAGGGCTTCGATGTGGCGGCCTTTGTCCGGCGCGTGCGCACGGACACCACCTTCCACAAGGCCTTCCTCAACACGCGCCATCATCCGCACCTCCTGCACTCCGAGGTGCGCGTGCGCGCCAAGGGCGATCGGGAGACGGCGACGATGTACCGGAGGGCGCGACTCGTGCGCGATGGCCGGCGGGCCGAGCAGCGGGTGGACTCGGTGCGCGAGACGGGCCGCTTGCGCGACCGCAAGGGGGAGTACCGCTATCTCACCGTGGAGATGTACGATGATGTCTTCTTCCCGAAGGGCGCCTTCACCGCCGACAACACCGTGGCCGGCAGGAGGCTGGAGGTGGAGCGCGGGAACCGCTTCGAGAAGTACAAGGGCGAGCTGAAGAAGTTCATGTTCGACCCGGGCACCGAGATCGCCAGCGTGCCCTTCATCGGCGACAAGCTCGCGCTCTTCAGCCCGGAGATGGCGCCGCTCTACGACTTCCGCATCTGGGCCGATGAGCGGGGCGGGCGCCCCTGCTGGGTCTTCAGCGCCCAGGCCAAGCCCGGCTTCCGCGACGGCCGCACGGTGATCAAGACCATGGATACCTGGTTCGACCAGGCTACAGGTGATGTGCTCGCGCGCAGCTACCGCATCGCGCATGCGTCGGTGTTCCTCGATTTCGACATCTCGATCCATGTGCGCAACGTGCGCATCGGTGATGCCTTGGTACCGGTGCGCGTCGACTACGACGGCGACTGGGACATTCCCTTCAAGCAGCGGGAACTGGTCCGCTTCTGGCTGGAGTACGGAGAATGGCAGGCTGTGCCCTGAGACGTCGGAACGCCGCCCCCGTGCAGGCCGCTCGAACGGCGCCGCTCAATGGCCCCGGGCGGCGAGGTAGCGCTCGGCATCAAGGGCTGCCATGCAGCCGGTGCCTGCGCTGGTGATGGCCTGGCGGTACACCTTGTCCGCGGCATCGCCCGCCACGAACACGCCCGGCACGTTCGTCCGCGTGCTGTCCGGTGCATGCTTGATGTAGCCCTGCTCATCCATGTCGAGCCAGCCCTTGAAGATCTGCGTTGCCGGCGTGTGGCCGATGGCGAGGAAGAGGCCCGTCACATCCAGGCGGCCCTCGGCGCCGGTCTTGTTGTTCACGATGGTCAGGCCTTCCACGCGGTCGGCCCCGTGCACGTCCTTCACCTCGGTGTTGAAATGCACCTCGATGTTGGGCGTGTTCTCCACCCGGTGCTGCATGGCCTTGGAGGCGCGGAACCGGTCGCTGCGCACGAGCATGTGCACCTTGGGGCAGAGCTTGGCCAGGTAGGTGGCCTCTTCGCAGGCGCTGTCTCCGGCGCCCACCAGGGCCACGGTCTGGCCGCGGTAGAAGAAGCCGTCGCACACGGCGCAGGCGGTGACACCGCCGCCGATGTCGCGCAGGCGGATCTCATTGGGCAGCCCGAGCCATTTGGCGCTGGCGCCCGTGCTGATGATCACCGCGTCGGCGTGGATCTCCTTGGTGTCATCCACCCAGACCTTGTGCACGGGGCCGGAGAAATCCACCTTGGTCACCCATCCGTGGCGCACGTCGGTCTGGAAGCGCAGCGCCTGTTTCTTCAGGTCCTCCATGAGCTCAGGGCCTGTGCGGCCATCCGGGTAGCCGGGGTAGTTGTCCACCTCGGTGGTCTGCGTGAGCTGGCCTCCGGGCAGCGGGCCCTCGTACAGCACGGGCTTCAGGTCTGCGCGGGCGGCGTAGATGGCAGCGGAGTAGCCGGCGGGGCCGCTCCCGATGATCAGGCAGTGGACGTGCTCAGGTGTGCTCATGGTTCAGGGGCGGCAAAGCTAACCGCGACCCGGCCATTGCGCGTGACCGCCGTCACGGTGCGCACACCACGGTGTCGAGCCACGAGGCGTAGCCCACCCAGATGCCCAGTCCGCCGTTGATGTTGGAGCGTACGTTCGAGGGGTTGCTGAATGCATCGCCCTGCGAGGTGACGTTGATGGAGTAGCTGTTGAAGAAGCGGTACTCCGCCTGGCCGATGCTGGCGAATTTGACCACCACGGTGTCCCCGCGCTTGAAGTAGCCGCTCTCCTCGTTGTTGTCATCCTCCGCGCCGCTGAAGGCGACGTTGCCGCGGTTGTAATCGAAGTCGAAGGTCAATCCGTTCACATAGCGGTCCTCGAACGCGCCGAACAACGGGGAGATGAAGCGGTCGTCCTTCGGGCGGCCATTGCTCCCAAGGTTGATTCGCCGGGCGAACCAGCGGTAGGCGTTGCCGATGGTGTCCGGGTCGGAAAGGCGGCCCCAGATGAAGCCGAGGCTATCGTCGTTGGGCCGCTCGTTGGCCAGGCGGAACCAGGCGGAATCGAGCGGGGCGACCTGCGGTATGGTGGTCACGGCCGTGAGTTCGTGGCCATCGGCCACCACGCGCAGCCGGTAGGTGCGGCCGGGCTCCCCCACGAGCCCGTCGGGCGCGGTGGAGGTCCAGGCGCAGATGTTCGCCGCGCGCAGCAGGTTGATGTCGATCCCCGTGGCCGCCGAAGCCAGGACCAGCACGGAATCCGGGAGGCCTGCGCTGCAGATGCGGTCCAGTCCGTGCACGGTGGTTCCGTCATCGACGGTCACCGTATCGGCATCGCTGATGAAGACCGCGGCGATGGCTGCCAGGTTGGTAGGGGCGAAGTAGCTCTGGGTGCGGGTGAGCAGCACGATCGGCCGCTGGCCGTTCTCGATGCTGCCCTCCACCACCACCTTGGCGCCGGTGTCGGGCAGCTCTACGGTGATCTCCTTTTCGCAGCCGGCCAGCAGGATGGCGGCGCTGAGCAGGGCGATGGGCAGGTGGCGGCGCATGGTCAGAACTTGAAGTTCCAGGTGACGGATGGGAGGATGGCGAAGAGGGACACCTGCTTGGCCACCACTTGGAAGTTGCCTTCGGCCGGATTGCCCACCGCATCGAAGTAGATGAAGTAGGGGTTCATCCGGTTGTAGGCGTTGTAAACGCCGAAGGTCCAGCTGCTGGTGAAGCGCTTGGGCACCTGCTGCACCTCGCCTGTGGCGGGGTCCTTCACCTCGCGGGTGTCGCGGCCGTTGAGCGTGGCGCTCAGGTCGAGGCGGTGGTAGGGGGCCATGCGGTAGCCGTTCCGCTCGGTGTATTCGCTCACCAGGCGCCCTTCGATGAAGTAGCGGTTCACGGGGATGGTGACGGCCTGCCCCGTGGCGTACACGAAGGCCGCGCCGAAGGACCAGCGCTTGTTGAGGTCGTACGAGGCCACCACGCTGAGGTCGTGCCGCCGGTCCCATCGGCTGGGGAACTCACGGCCTTCGTTGATGTCCGGGAAGCGCCGCATGGTCTTGCTCCAGGTGTAGCCCAACCAGCCGGTGAACTTGCCGGTTCGCTTCTTCAGGAAGAGCTCCGCGCCATAGCTGTAGCCGTCGCCGAACACGAGCTGGTTGTCGTAGTTGGCGTTCCCGTTCTCCTGCGGCTGCGCGCCTTCGGCGTACTCGATGAGGTTGTCGAAGTCCTTGTAATAGACCTCGATGGAGGCCTCCACCACGTCCTCGAACAGGTCGCGGAAGTAGCCCGCCGCGTACTGGGTGCCGATCTGGGGCTTCACGCGGGTGCCGCTGGGGATCCACACATCGGTGGGCAGGGCCACGGAGCTGAAGCTGGCCAGGTGCACGTACTGCTGCCCCCGGTTGAAGGAGGCCTTGATGCTGCTGTTGGGGCCTGTGCGGTAGCGCATGCTCAGCCGCGGCTCGAGCGCCATGTAGCTCGCGATGGGGCGGCCCGGTGAGATCTCGTCCTTGCGTACGGTCCGGCCGCGGTCGTCCTGGATGTAGTCCGTGTAGGGCCCCACATGGTCGAAGCGGGTGAAGCGCACCCCGGCGTTGATGCGGAGCGCATCGGTCACATCGAAGTCATCCATCACGTAGAGCGCCGTTTCGTGCGCGTGCAGCTTCGGCGGAGCGTCGATGTTGAATTCGGTGTCGCCGCTGCTCACGTTCACCGTGCTGGTGGTGTAGATGTGATAGATGTACTGCCCCCCGTATTTCAGCTGGTGCCGGGCGTTGGGGTAGTGCGAGAGGTCCACCTTCAGCCCGTAGTCCTTGATGCCGCTGAAGAGGCTGAAGGCGAACTGGTCCTGCTTGGCGGCGAACTCGAAGCTGTAATCGCTGAAGGTGGCCGTGGCATTGAGGAACAGCTTGGGGCCGAAGACGTGGTTCCACCGCGCGCTCAGGGTGGTATTCCCCCAGGGGATCCGGAAGTTGGGCCCGTTGGAGCCCTGTCCTTGGAAGCTGAAGACGTCCCGGCCGAAGTAGCCGCTCAGGTAGACCCGGTCCTTCTCGCCCAGGCGGTAGTTGGCCTTGGCATTGAGGTCGTAGAAGTAGTAGCCCGAGCCGGCGAAGGCCGCCGTATCGCTGATGAAGGGCTTGGTGAGCACATCGATGTAGGTGCGCCGGCCCGATACGATGAAGGAGCCCTTGTCCTTGACGATCGGCCCCTCCAGGGTGAGGCGGGAGGCGATTAGGCCGATGCCGCCCTGGCCGTGGAAGGCTTTCTCGTTGCCCTCCTTCATGTTGATGTCGAGCACCGAGGAGATGCGGCCGCCGTAGTTCGCCGGCATGCCCCCTTTGATGAGCTCGATGTTCTTCACCGCATCGGCGTTGAACACGCTGAAGAAGCCGAAGAGGTGGGAGGCGTTGTACACCGTGGCGTTGTCGAGCAGGATCAGGTTCTGGTCGGGACCGCCCCCGCGCACATAAAAGCCGCTGTTCCCCTCGCCGTTGCTCTTCACGCCGGGCAGGAATTGGATGGTCTTGAGGATGTCCACCTCGCCCAGCAGGACAGGCAGGGTCTGCAGCCGCTGCACATCCAGGTCGACGGTACCCATGCGCGTGTCCTCCGTGTTGTCCTGCTTGCGTTCGCCTACCACCTCCACCTCCTTCGCCATGATGGCCTTCGGGCGGGCGTCGATGTTGAGCTTGAGGTCGCCGGTGATCGTCACCTTCTTGGTGAACTCCTCGAAGCCGATATAGCTCATCGCCACGGTCCAGGTGCCGGGCTCCACGTTGAGGACGTAATAGCCGGCCACGTTCGTGGCGGCTCCGCGCATGGTCTCCTTGATGTAGACGTTGGCGCCGATCAGCGTCTCGCCGCTGGAGGCGTCCTTCACGTAGCCGCTGATGGTGGCAGAGCGCTGCGCAAAGGCCGCGAGAGCCTGGAACAGGACCGCAGCGAACAGGAGGACGCGATGGTAGGGCATGCGTTTACGGGGCGCCAAAAGTATCCAGGGGTGCAACGGAATCTGTCCCGTCGGTACCTCCGGTCGGCCGCTCGTAACAACAGCAACGCACAGCGCGATGTTCGCAAGCCGTGCCGATTTGACCTGCTCGAAACGCTCGGGGAACGTGGCCGGTCGCACTTTCGCTCCAGTAGAACCTCCGCCATGCCACGCACCAGCACCATCAGGGACGGTTACGCCTGGGTCACCCTCGCCGTGTACCTGGCGGTTGCAGCGCTGGCCCTGGCCACTTCGTTCATGTGAGGCGGATTCGCCCGCCTGCGGCGAAGTCTGCACGGACTCCGGAGAAGCGTGCAGTGTACGGCATGGACCGCACAGGCGATGGACCGGTCGATTCCCACCGAGGGGGGTGCCACGGCAACCGAAGCGGGCGGCCCTTCGTGCC
>ERZ761607.166-NODE-166-length-137410-cov-7.989189_pt1 | contig 137410 bp, 125 predicted proteins | sample MGYA00511164_ERZ761607 | MGnify/ENA primary metagenome ERZ761607 (study PRJEB28899, sample SAMN02445080) | bioreactor sludge metagenome | biome: EBPR sludge | place: Australia: Brisbane, Thorneside Wastewater Treatment Plant | collected 2011-06-22 ... | reverse complement strand
GGCAACTGGATTGCTCGCCCACCGCCGTCGTCGAATCGTCTAAACGCTTTGAATTCCCACCAAGCCCGGTACACTTCGAGGGGTACACTTCAAGAGGTACGCTTCAAGAGTTAGCGTATGGCCGTCCGATAACTGTTAAAGGCAGGTTTGATATGAGTTTGTCGATTGAGTTTGTGCAGGCAAGGCAGGTTCTTGATTCGCGTGGCAACCCCACGGTGGAGGTTGATGTCGGGCTCGACGGCGGCATCCGGGGAACGGCGGCGGTGCCGAGTGGCGCAAGTACTGGCGAACACGAGGCTTGCGAGCTGCGCGACGGCGATAAACGCAAATGGCTGGGCAAAGGAGTCGAGACTGCCGTTAACAATGTCACGACCATCATCGGCCCGGAGCTCATTGGCTTCGACGCAACCGAGCAGGAATTCATCGATCGCACCATGATCGAGCTCGATGGCACCCCCAACAAGGCCAAACTTGGTGCCAATGCCATGCTCGCGGTGAGCATGGCCGTCGCAAAGGCTGCTGCTGTGGCGTGCGGTTTGCCCCTCTATCGCTACCTCGGCGGCCCGGCGGCGAAGACACTGCCGGTGCCGATGATGAACATCCTCAACGGCGGCAAACATGCCGACAACAACGTCGATTTTCAGGAGTTCATGATTCAGCCCTGGGGCTTCGATAACTTTGAAGACGGCCTGCGCGCCGGGGTCGAGATCTATCACGCCCTCAAAAAGGTGCTCCACGACAACAAAATGTCCACAGCAGTCGGCGACGAAGGCGGCTTCGCGCCCGACCTGAAAGACAATGAAGATGCGCTGAAAGTCATCAGTGAAGCCGTAGACAAAGCCGGATACACCCTCGGCAAACAGATTTTCATCGCGCTCGATCCCGCGTGCAGCGAACTCTGGGACAAGGAGAAGAAAGGTTACAAGTTCTTCAAGAGCAATCCCGACAAGATTCTCCCCCCGGAGGCGATGGTCGACTACTGGGCGAAATGGTGCGAAAAATATCCGATCCGGTCGCTGGAAGACGGCTGTGCTGAGAATGACTGGCACGGCTGGAAGCTACTTACCGACCGCGTGGGCGAGAAAGTGCAATTGGTCGGCGACGACCTCTTTGTGACCAATGTAAAATTCCTGGAAAAGGGAATCAAAACCGGCACCGCCAACAGCATCCTGGTGAAGGTGAACCAGATCGGCACACTCAGCGAGACCTTTGCCGCGGTCGGCCTGGCGATGCGCAGCGGCTACTCCGCGGTGCTGAGCCACCGCAGCGGTGAGACTGAGGATGCGACCATCGCTGATATCGCCGTGGCCACCAATTGCGGCCAGATCAAGACCGGCGCGCCCGCTCGAAGCGACCGCGTGGCAAAATACAACCAGTTGCTGCGGATCAGCCAGGAACTCGGCGATACAGCCGAGTACGGCGCGAAGTTCTGGAACAGATGAGAATCCGTGCGACGATTGAAGATTTGGGAGTTGTGTAAAGGTCGCCAGCCTGACAGCTGGCACGCCGGCATCGTGGCGCCCATTGTGGCCCTTGCACTGCATCTGAATGACGTTGTAGATTGAAATGCCGCACACCACCACGCCATTTGAAGACGCGCTGCAACTGCGGCCGGAAGACCTCACCCGTCCGATTCCCGAGCCGGGTGCCGGCACCGCTGTTTCCGAGTCGGTGCTCGATGCGCCCGAGCCGGATGGCAAACCCGCGCCCAACGGCAGCGCCTGGACGATTCCGCTGATTTGCCTGGGTATCGGCATCATTGCGATGGCACGGGTGATCCCCGCGGCCGATGGGAACCGGCGCCTGGTCTGGGAGCGTGAAAAACTGGCCGCCGAGCTTGCCCATATCGATCGGCAGATCAGCCTCAACGACGCATTTCTGTCTCGGCTCGCCAGCGACCCCGGCCTGTCCGAGCGATTGGCGCAGCGGCAGTTGAACATGGTGCGCGAGGGCACCAGCGTGCTCGAACTGCCCGGCCGCCCGTCAACTCCTGACATCAGCCCCTTTGAGCTAGTCACCCTCCCCCCACCGCCGCCCATGCCGGAGTATCGACCCATCGGCGGGAAGCTCAGCCAGTTGTTTCATCATCCCAAGTGGGGGCTGTATCTATTCGGGGCGGGGATGCTGACGGTAGTGCTCGGCGTCATCCTCGGCTCACAGAAGTCGCACACGCCGATGAAACCGAGCAGGACTTAGCCGTGCCGCGCGCCATCGCCATCGAAACCTCGGGCCGTGTTGGTTCGATCGCCATCGTTAATCCAGATTCGGATGCACCGGTTGTAGAAGAGTTATTCCCCCACGGCCTGGCGCATGCGGCGCAGGTGTTGCCAATGATCGACCGCCACACCCGCGCCGCTGGCTGGTCGCCGGGGGATGTCGAGTGCATTTATCTGTCGATCGGCCCCGGCTCGTTCACCGGCCTGCGAATCGCGGTCACGCTTGCGAAGATGATGGCGCTTTCCCGCGGCAGTAGGATCGTAGCCGTGCCGAGTGTGCGCGTGCTGGTTGAGAATGCGCCCGAAACCGCGAACCACGCGGTCATCGTGCTCGATGCCAAGCGAGGACAGATCTTTACAGCCTCATTCAGCCGCAACACGCCCGGTCCGGGGACAGGCTGGCTGGAAACTGCCCCCGCCCGCCTGGATACGCTGCAGCGAGCAATCGCCTCATCGCCGCGACCGGTGCATCTACTGGGCGAAGGAATCGCGTATCACAGGGAATCGATTGTCAGCAACGGCGACAGCACGGGGTTAACCGATGTAATCGTTACCGATGAATCGACTTGGCGGGCGCGCGCATCAGTCGTGGCGCGACTTGGTTCCGAAATGGCCGCCCGCGGAGAGTTTGCCGACCCTTGGACGCTCACGCCGATCTATATTCGGCTGCCCGAAGCCGAGGAAAAGTGGCTGCAAAGGGCGCAGAACGGCGCAACGTAGGCGTACGAGTCTGCCTGCGGCACTCCTGCCTGCATCCCGACTGCTCACAACCATTGAAGGACGCAAAGCAACGCACCCACCCCACCGCAGATGATTCCTGCGATGGCCATTCCCTTACCGCCCTGGTCGCCAGCGCTGCTCACCTGTCCGTAGCCAATGATGCCGAAGATGATTGCCAGCCCGGAGAGAATCCCGATACAGAATGCTGGAATACCGATGATTCCAAGCACGAGGCTTGCCACGCAAAACCCGTTACTCGCGCCTGCGGCCTCAACGGTGGTGCCTTCCATTGTAAACGGCATACCACATTGCCGGCAGTTGTTGTGCTGCACCGATGAATAGGCGGCGCACTTCGGGCATTGGATATGCTGGCTGCCATCGCTCACCCGAATAATCTTCGGCGCGCGCTGCCCCGCTGCTGCGTATGCATGAACAGGGTGCGGATCGGGCTTGATGATCTGGCCGCTCTTCGGGTCGATGAGCCTGCCATAGCGATCGAGGATGGGAATTGTGATATTGCTGCCGCATGTCGGGCATTGGCCATCGCTGCCGGCTTGTCCTTCGTTCGCTTCCAGCCGCGAGGAGCAATACCCGCAGTTGAAACCGTACCGCCTGCCCGCTGCCGGCCGCTGAAAGCCAGTCGGCGGCGGTGGGCGGGCGGCGGGAATATCGCTGAGTTGAACCGTCCCCCCCGCCGTCTGCCGCTGCGGCACCGGCACCAGCTGCGCCGACATGCAGGTGGGACAGCGCGCCCGCTTCCCGCCGAGCGAGTCATCGACGTTCAACAGCGTTTTGCAGGCCGTACAGGTAAAAGTAATCATCGCGTCGGCGAATGCTCCGGCCAGCATCGTAACGACAATTCGTGTGGTTGAACATTTCAGGCGTCGTCGGACCGGCCCATCGATCTAACCCCCCGAGCCAGATTCACTTGCGTCCGTATTCGAGCACCACCTCCGCCGGCAACCGGGTAATCAAAACCCCGTTGTCCGCCACGACAGCCGGCTCGCCATTGACCGCCGCCGAGAGAATGGTCCCCGATAGTGGCGAGCGCAGCTCGATTCCTCCCGGCGGGTTGGACGAGCCTTTCACGGTCACCACCAGCTTCCCGGCCGCAGCGTTCTTCGCGGTTGCGCTGATCGTTCCATACTCGGTTCTAAGGTTGGCGAAGGAAACGCCCGCAGGGTCGGTTAGCCAGGCATCGGGCAAGCCCGCGAGCAAAATCAGCTTCTGTTGGTGTTGGTCTTCGTAGACAAACATTGCACGCATCGCGTTCAGGAAATCACTGCCGACCCAGGTATGCGGCATGTCGCCGATCATCTTCGGCGCCAGCGGGTCACGCCACACGACTTCTGCCCAGTGTCGCCAGCCGACGGGTCGCTGATGCGCGAAGAAGTAGTCCATCGCAGCCCAGGCGCGATCTTTATGGCCCAGCCTGAGGTAGGTGCCGACGTGGCGGATTTCATACGGCGTGTACGCAGTCCACGTTGCGGGCATACTCTCCCTGCGCTTCAAAAACTCCTTCCATGCCCGGTCAAACGTCGCATCGAGCCAGGCGCGGGGGAAGCTCTCCGCTTCGTCGACAGGCCAGAGCAGGATGGTGGATGAGGTCGAATCAAAATCGCCCAGTTCGACACAGCCAGGCAGGTAGTCGATGCCGTGGGCTGCATGCGTCGCATGAATGCTGGCGCGAAGACTCTCGCGGAACTCCTCTGTGAGCGATTTCCACTTCGCCGACAGAGCCGGCTCGCCGGCCACTTCAGCCAGATAAGCTGCGTCATTCAACCCGCGGAGGATGAAGAAGGTGTCCCAGAAGCTGTGCATTGGCTTCGCGGAGTAGCCCTCGTGGCTGATCGACTCGGGAACCAACCCCCTGAACGCGGCGGCTGGCACCGCCGGCTTACCAGGCTCCTGCCGCGGGGGCCCGCTTAAGCCGAACTCTTCGGTCATGCGTTCGGCCCGCAGGCTCTCGATGTACTCAACAGCCTTCCGCACCCGCGGAAAGTGATTGCGGACGATCGCCTCGTCGTGCGTATATCGGTAGGTGTTGGCGATGAGCCAGATTAGCTGGCCGTGAGAATCATGCTCAGGAACCGGATCAGGCCCCCGGCGGTCTACAACACACGGGACCTTTCCGCTGGGAAACTGATACGGTGCGATCCAGTTGACAAAGTCTTTCACCAATTGCTCGTGACCGAGTTCGAGCATCGCCGCCGAGGTCATCGAGCCGTCGCGCATCCACGATCGATCATAGGTGCGCGACCCGGGCTGAAAGCCGTTGCCATCGTGATTGATGAGAATGTAAGCCTGCGTAGCCCGAATGGTGTCATGAAACTGCTTCGCCGCCGGAGGAAGCTTGAATGTGGCGCGGTTCACCTGCTTCGACCAGTCAGCGGCAACGGTGTTCTGCAACTCCGCAAACGCTGCAGCATCGGCGGGCAGTTCTGCGGGCACCTCGGTCCCATGAAATGGCACCGCAGCGAGAAATGTCTTCGACTCGCCCGGTTGCAGTTCGTACGCCCAGTGAATAAGCGCCGTCGCCGACTTTTGCGGATCGATGATGCTCTTCTCACCAGACGCGACCAGCGGTGCCGATCCTGATTTCAACTGCTCGATAGGATCGCCGGCGTCGTAAGGCGATAACGTAAGCTCATAGCCAGCACCGGGCACGATGCGCTTCGCGTCCTTATCATCGTTCACGACGATCGAGCCATCTTCGACCCGAATAGACCGGATTGCGGTCCAGCCGCCGGTGATATTCAGGTCTTGCCACGGCGGGAGCACCTGCAGCGGGCGCACGGCTACGATCATCCTGCCTTCCACCACGTCCGGGCTGGTGTTTTGAAGTACATACGCCGCGTGCAGGTTAGACGCCCCCGCTGCACCCGCGGCGAATGCCGTGACTCGCAGCTCAAGCCCGTTGTATGTGCGAACGACCGTCGGAATCGGTATCCAGCCATCACGAAGCGATTGCTCGTGACTCGCATCGGCCCAGGTAAGCAGTTGATCGCCACGCAGAACAAACGGCTCCAGCGAAACACCGCGCGCCGCCACTTCGATCTGGCCCTCTTCGTTCATCAACGCCTCGCGCGCATCGCCCGGCTGTCCCATGACGGTCCAGTAAGACTGTTCTTCCAGCAAGTTTCGCGGAAACACACCCTTCCTGGCCCGCGTGGCGCGGTGCTTCCAGAAAGCATTCGGCGAGGCACCAACGGCAGTTTCGAGAATCCCAATCTTACTTACCGTGGCAGGTGCGGTGGCCCCGGCAAACGCCAGCCGGAGGTACCGCGTTTGCAAATCAGGCAGCATCAGCTCCGATGGCAGCGCATTAGCACCCACAACCTTTCGAATGGTCGTCCAATTCTGGCCGTCAGAGGAAACATCCACGGTAAAATCGCTCGGTGCGTGCTCGGCAGCCTTGTGAATCACCAGCCCGCCGAGGTCACGCGGCTGGCCGAAATCGATCGACAGCGACGGCGAAGGATCGTCTCCGGCGGCGGTCCACGTCACACCGTCTTCCAGCAAATTCTGCAGTTCTTCGTTCGACAACGCCCCCGAACTCGCAAAAACCCTGGGCGTGCCGGTATACGGCTGCTCCGGCGGTAACGGGGCGAGATTGAAACCTTCGACCCAGACAGTTCCACTCCCCCCTTCGGCTGCTGCGATGATCACTTCGATGCGACCAAGTTGCGTCAGCGCCTCTCCCCCACTCGGGCCCCAGGCAAAGTGAAAGTGCCGCTTCTGGTTCGCCAGACGAGTCGATTCTGTCGGCCACTCGAATGCCCGCCGATTGATCCACCAGACATTGAGCAGAGAGGGATCAGCCAGTTTCAACTCAAGGTTGTTTGCCGGACCCGTGCCACGGACATGAAAGGTCAAGTCGTAGTTTTCCGGCAGAATGAGCGGCAGATCGAGCGTCGCGCCGCAATAACCCGCCCCGGCGGTAAAATCGTAGTCGATCCGCAACGCGGGTTGACCATCGCTGCCCTGTTCGCGCGATACCTTCACTTCAACGCCATCCGACGCAATCGGCTGCCACGTCCGATCATCCCCCAGCAACGACGTCGGCCTCGCGATGACAACCGATGAAAAGCAACTCATAAGACACCCGATCATGGTCGAGAAAACGGAGATTGTAAGCGGTTTCATCATTGCTTGCTCCTTAAGTTTGCTCATCTTTGCGTAGTGTACCAGTCACCGTGTGCGATGAACCCCCGTGCGCTCAGGCGGTGATGAGGTCGAGTTCCGACTCATCGTCGTCGCTCCACCACCGCTGCGAATCGAGTTGCACGGCAACGCTGCCGAACACCGCCGCGCGCCCGCCCGTTCCCGCATCGTCCAACACCCGCGCCGCCGGAAGTGATTTCCCAAACTGCGCCGCGAGCACGGTGAAGTCATCGAGGTTGACGGTACCGTCGAAGTTAAAATCGGCCTGCGGAAACCCACCGGGGGTTTGGCCGAAATTGCTGGCGAGAATTGTAAAGTCGTCGAGGTTGACCGCGCCGCTCCGGTTGGCATCCCCGGCGAGGACTCCAATTCTCAGTGAATAGCTGCCCGATGCCGGCGTGCCACTCGTATTGGCGTGGCGCAAGTCGGCTATCGTGACATCGAGATACGCCGCGTCGGCTGCGCTGCTAAGATTGACTGTGAGCGTTGTCCCACCCGCCGCGCTGCTGAGCACACTGCCGCTGCTCGTGGTAATCGCGAATGAAGGCCCTTTAACGACTGCCGCCCCGAAGGAGAGCACGAGTTGGGTCGGCCCTGCCACACGATCGTCAATCAGCAGGACCTCCGATTGCGGAATGGCCAGATCGTGGTTTCCAAGCGTCGGATTGTTCTTCCGCGTGACTGCGGACAACAGCTCCGGCTTCAGAGACGTGAATGCCCGCGCCTTGGCCTGCCTCGCCACCGCCGATTCGTTGAAAGTGTTCCAAATCAACCCTGACCGTGCATTCTCCGCCGCAAGAAGCATCATGCCGACATCGATTCCCAACACGATCGAGCTTGTCCAGCCGTTGTGTGGGTTAAACGCATCGACGAAGCCATATTTCTTGTAAACCGTGCTGCCATAAGTACTTCGCATGTGCTGCAGGGCGTCAACAGCTTGCCGAGGGATGAACGCCAGCGACCCACCGGGCGCGGTGGGCACGACTGTTCCATTGATGTTTCCGGTCGGGGGTGGCCCACCGAACACGGTGTAGCCCCCTTGCCCGTCCGCTGCGGTGAAACCCCAGTTATTGAGGCCGTACTGCGGAAATGTCCCGCTCAAGTCGACCGCCATGCGCCGCTGCGCCAGCGCCGCCGTCGCGGCGTTGTTGTGATAGTTTAGTCCGGCCGCGTCGCTCAGCCCGCGAAGATCAAACCAGCCGAGAGGATATTGCGTGGTGAACAGCGCGCCCGTCTGCGCGGTGATGAAATTGAATCCATTGTAACTAATCGACGGCGAGCGCGACCATGAATTCCACGAGCTTGCCGTGCTGGGAAACGTCTGCGAGCCAAGTCCAAGCAAGTATATCAGTGCCGCCTCACTGAAGTCGCCATAGCCGAACGCAAAGCCGGATTCGGGTGTCCAATGGCCATAAAAATGACCGTTGGGTTTCTGCATCCAAGGCCAGTCCACGCGATTAAAAACAGTTCCCGCGACCGCAGCCAGCGGCGTGCCCGGCCAATATTGCGCCGCATGAATCACGCCGGCCATCAGCAACGCCGTATCCATGGGTGAAAGCTCGCTGTTGCCGGAGCGCGCCCCCGTCACCGGATTGATGAAATGATAAAAGAAACCATTCACCTGAGCCGCAGTGGTGTTGAGAAAATTGACGGTGTTCAAGGCGCGCTGGTAAGCGTCGGCCCGCGAGAGAAATCCCCGTTCGGCAGCGATGACCAGCGCGCTGAGCGCAAACCCGGTCGAGGCGATCGAACTGGCGGACGACGGACTGCCGCCGTTGGCATTTGAGCCATCGGGGGCCTGGCCGGTTGAGGCGTTGGTCTCGGTGTAAAAAAAATCGACAGATCGACGGGATAGATCGTGTAGAAACAGTTCATCGGCGGCCGAGAAAATGCCCGCGCCCGGCGGAAGACTTCTCCCCGCCGCGATGCCCGTGAAACTGGCCGAAGCCGACAGCACAGAGTCGCCGGAAGCGACAAACGCGCCCGCCAGCGCAGTATTGTTCAAAGCAACGCCCACCGCGGTACCGAGTGGGGTGAAGGCGACGCCGTCGGTTGAAAATGACGCCGAGACGTTGCTTCCGGAACGAATCAGCCGCATCGACACCGCCGACAAAACGCCCCCGCTGCCCTGCTGAGCAATCGGCCCACCGGGGGTGAGCCGGAAAATCATTCGCACTCCCACAGCGGGCACTACTGCAACGGCGACAAATGGTGCATCGACAGAAGTTGAAGCGCGCAGCATCAACCCTGCGCGCGCCGCCGGGTCAGCCCCATTGAAACTGTTGAGGTAGCCGACCACGCTTCCATCACCTGCCATCCCCCGGCTGAGAAACGACAGCGAATCCCCCGCTGCCGCCAGACCGGTGCCGGTGGCGCGAATGATCGATGTATTGCTCGGCGAATCGAAATCGATCAGAGCCGGCGAAGTGGTAGTACCGACACTCAGATTGTCCAGGCCCGCGGCGACCACACTAAACTTGGAGAAGATCGCCGATACCGCCGTCCCGCTGCTGCCCGAAGCCACCGCCCCGCCGGTGATCGCCGATGCGCTGGGCATGACTAGTGGCTGCGTCTGCCCGATCTGGGTAAACGCAACGCCATTCTGCGAAGTGTATGCGGCGACTGTCGAGCTTGTCTGGACGATTCGCAGCCACAGAGTCGCTGATGCTGCCGCGATCGACACGCCCGCCGCCGACGCGCCGGCAGTGGCGCGCCAATCAAACCGCACGCTGCCCGCGCCGAGGCTTACTGAGGCAAACGCCGCGCCCCCGGTTGCCGCGCCGCGGATCATGATCGACGCCGCACCCGCACCCACCGCCGAGGCATCGACCAGCGCCGTCACCGTCCCGCCGCCGGTGAGATTGCGGTTAAGAAAAGCGAGTTGGTCGCCCGTCCCGCCCACACCCGTCCCGCCGCCGGTTACTTCAAATGCCTGCGTCACCGGATCAAACGCCGCCGAGCCAGCCACACCCGGCGAACCCAGGTCATTGATGGCATATCCCTCCGGCAGCAGGTAACTGACATTGCTGAAGACCGCCGTGGTTGGCGTGAGCACATTGCGCGATGTCACCGCAAGCCCGATGCGCGGCGAGCCACCCAGCGCGATCGCTTGGGGTGAGCCAACGGTGTTCCATGTGATGCCGTCGGTCGACCAAAACCCGGCAATGTTGTTACCCGTCTTCACAAGCCGCACCCAGCGCGGTGCCGTGATTCCCCCGATCGAGCTTGCCGCCGACGTGTCGCCGTCGGTCAGGCGGACTCGAAACTGCACACCACTCGACGGCGTGAGCACAACCGCTGCAAAAGCGGCATCGGCGTTGGTGCTGCTGCGCATCATGATGCCGGCCTTCGCGCCGACATTGGTGTTAATCAGCGACGCCACCCGTGCCGTAAACGTGCCATCGCCGGTTAGCGGGTCATGCACAAAGTGAAACTGATCGCTCACCCCGGCGATGTCGGTTCCCGCAGCGGCGATCGTGTAACTTCCATTGGAGAACGACGACGAACCGGCGATTGCCGGATTGCCGATATCTTCCCCAATGTCGAAACTACCAAGTTGCCCACCCTCAACAACGACCCTTTCCGCCGCGCTATCGACCCACGCCCCGATGATTGTCGACGCGCCTGCCGCTGCCAGCAGCCGCCGCTGTTCCAGCGGTTCGATAAAGGTCGTGTTTGCACGGCGATTCGGTCTCATCGAGCTGATCTTATGCTGCAATGGCTAAATAGTAGCTGAAAATTCGAGTGCATGGCGAGATTTGCCCGGCGGTGTCATAAACCACACAAAAGTCACAGAGAGGCGGCGATGAGGCTGCGATCGCGCTGACCCGACATCGTCCCACCTCTCTGTGATATCTGTTGACCCACTCGCCGCGGAACCGCTTCACCGTCGGCGGAGCAGCACCGTCGCACCCGCCAGCAGCAGCATGCCCGCCGAAGGTTCGGGGACGGTCGCTTCAACCACCGAAGCCAGCACCGCGCCGTCCGAAGCGGAAATGTTCAGGCTCGTCAGCACGCCGGCCAAGTTGATATCGGTCACCGTATTGTCGCCGTAGATGGTCGTGTACAGCGTGAGAGCCGCCAGAAATGTCCCGCGGTTCTGTGCGTGATAGATGTCACTTGCGTACAGCGTGAGGGGGAACCCGGCATTTTCCCAGGCATCTCCAACGGGAGAGACGATGGATGTGCCCGCACCGTGGGCGGCATTTACGTCGGCCGTGCTCAGGTTATAGCCGTTGCGCACCTCGGCCTGCATCTCCGCCGGACCTCCGGGATAGGTTGGGCTGCCACCCGCGTAGTACGAGTGCCCCGGACCGCGCGCCCAGGTTTCATAACCGATGGCCTTGGCGTTCGGGCTATGCGTGCGCACCACGTTATAGAGCGAAAGAAAACTCGACCTGTGTGTGGCCGTGTTGCCCAGCCGGGTCGGCTGCGTCGAAAAATCCTGCAGGATCACATAATCCCACTTCTGTCCCAGCGGAATGGAGGTGGTGATCGCACTGGTGTTGGAGTTGCGGTGCTGCTGCAGAGACCAGCCGGCGATCGACGGATTGGACATAAACGGCGCGGGATTCCCCGCGGCGACGGCGATATCGCTCAGCACCGCCGGCACGGTGCGCGTGCTGCCGAAGCCGGTGGCGATCGTGAAGCTGTTGCCATAGAAAATCAGGTTCTTCGCCTGGGCCAGCCCAACCGACGACCACGCCAACAATACTACGATTGCAGAGAAGACGACTCGTTTCATTGGTGCTACTCCTGCTTGCGCCCGGCCGGGCGGCTCGTCCGACCGGGCCACTTCCATCAACAACAATCTGACAACAACCGAATCTGACTAACGCAGGCGGCGACGACGCAAGGCGGCAATGCCGAGCGGCAACAACGCCAGCGCAACCGAGCCGGGTTCGGGAATCGCTTCCATGCGCATGGCGGCGACGTAGAAAAACCCACTGCCATTCGTGTTGTTCGGACCGGGGGAAACGGCGATCTGAATAGTCCCGCTTCCATTGGGGAGCACGCCAGCGGCGATGCCGATATTGCTGACGTTGTTGGCGGTGTCCAGCAAGGCCGTCACGGAGTTGGCACCGGAGGCCGCAAACTGCGTTTCGCGATTGTCAGTGACGCCGGTACGCGAGCCGAAGAATGCAAAGTCGTACGGCGTTCCGGGAGTGAGGCCCGTGATGGTAATCACGCCCAGGGGCAGCGGTGCCGGCTGGTTAAAGTTCACGGTATGCCCGAACAGGTTGTCGCGCGTCGCCTGCGAGTCAAAGATCGTGGCCGCGCCAGTCGGTGAGGTTGTGCCGTTCTGGTTTGATCCCGGGTTAAAGCCCGATGTGGTAATGCCAATTCCTGTGCCAGCACCCGTGGTATCAATCGCATTAAAGATTGGCAGCTGCGCCTGCGACACGTTGTTGTAATTATTCCCCGTCGGCTGGGCTGCCTCTCCGAAATCAACAAAGATTGGAGCGGCAACCGCCAGCGGTGCAAACATACCGGCGACGGCGATGACGATGAGGGTTTTCAATCGGGGTTTCATGGTTTTTTCCTCTCTCTTACTCAGATTGAGCAATACAAGCGTGAAAGTATCAGATACATTGAGAATGAAACGAAACTACTAGTAATTAAGAGCCTGCGGCAATGATCGTATGGTGTAAAAGTGCGCGCTTCCGCGGTCGATGTCGCCCCTCCGAACCCCGCCCTCCCGGCCCGGCGGGCGAGGCCGGGCGGGAGGGGCGAGTTGTTCAGAGAAATTGCGATCGGTCAAAACATAAACACGATCGATGCGAGCATCCTTGCGATCTGACCAACGCAATCACTTGCGACGGCGGACGAGCATGCCCATCGCGGCGACCGAGGCCAGGCCGAGGGTGGTCGGCTCGGGAACGGCACGCAGGCTGAAATCATCAAAGAACGCCGACTGCGCTCCAGTAACTGGAACCATGTTCTCAGTGATGCCTGCGACTTCGATGGAGACGGTACCGGCCGGGGCAACGCCGCCAATTGTGTGCAGGAGCCAGCCAGCACCATTGGATTGCTCGGTGCGAAGATCGAGCACAACGCTGGAGATCGGCGAGTTGCCAGCATCCAGGAAGGTCATTGCGAAAAACGTGTTGGTTGGCGAAGGCTGACCCACGAGCGGGCCAGCAGACAAAGTCGTCTGGCCGCCGGAGTAATTGGTTTCCCAGCGTGACCAACCACGCGCGCGATACAGTTGGCCGGGCACAGCGCCCCCGACCACCTGCGAAAGGCGGGCACCCACAGGTTCCATGTTGTTACCGAAAAAAAGCCCTTCAAACGAGCGATTCCAGAGACCGACTTGCGTGGTGTTTGGGTCGCCGTCGTCCGGGGTATGGTTGGCAAAGCTCGCCATCGTGGCCGAGTTGACCGAACCACCGGGCGTTTCAACCAGGCTCCAGTTGTCCACCGTATCTGACTCATGGATGCCCGGGCTATCCAATGTGCCATTGAGCAGAAGTTCCGGCCCGATTTGAGCCTGTGCCGATGCCGCCAAAAACGCCAACGCGCCGCCGACGAGGGCGGACTTCAGAACGAGATGCGATCGCATATGTTCTCCCTTCGAACATAAGAGAAGTGATGAAGTGCGGAGGGCTGGCGCAAAACACTTGCGCAAGGCCGCACAGTTGAGAGCAAGACGTGACATGATTCCTCCGACCTTGCTGTGTCGTCGTCGCGACGTGATTGAATGCGACGACAACCCGTTTAAGGTCGCCTCAATACTGCGTCCACGAGGGGGCGGGTGCCTGCCCGACCGCCTGCGGATGTGCGCCGCCGGTTACCCGCCGGTGCGCTGGGGGTCACCGGTCGATTCAGGCTTCGGCCCGAAGATCGACGTAGTGGCCGGCAACTCATCTCCCGGGCCGATCGCCCGGAACCCCGCCGCCTTCAGCCCTGCCTGGGCTTCGGGCGCGGACATAAACAGCTTCCACACAAACCCGGTCCGGGCGTTTTCCGCCGCCAGAATGGTGGCACCGACGTCGATGCAGATGACATCGGGATTATACCAATCCGTCGCCGGGTTGAATGCATCGACAAACCCGTACTTCTTGTAGGCCTTCTCGCCATAGGTTGCCTTCATGTGCTTCAGCGCATCGAGAGACAGCTTCGGGGTAAACATCAGGCTTCCACCGGGGGCACAAGGCACAACCGTTCCGTCCACATCGCCCTGTTGCGGCGGGCCGCCCCAGGCGGTGTACCCGCCGTTATAATCGCTGGCGGTCAGGCCCCACATGTTCGGGCCGTAATGGGGGAATTTCCGGCTCAGTTCGCCCATCATCCACTCCCGCTGGGCGATGGTGGCAAGCTGGGAGTTTTTGAAATAGTCGGCGTGGTTGTCGCGCAGGCCGCGCACGTCATACCAGCACCACGGATATTGATGCGTAAACAGCGGCGGGCACTGCAAAAACCGCAGCCCCGCATACTCCACCACGCTGTCGCGCTTCCAGGCTTCCCAAGTCTCCGGCGGGAGGGGGTTTTTCTTTGATCCAAGCCCCAGCAGATACAAAATCGGCGCTTCGTTAAAGTGATTCCACCGCGCCCGGATGAATCCGCCTTTGCCGTCGTCGGGCTTCAGTTCCAGGTCTTCGGCAGGTTCGGGCTTCCAGCCCATGCTGAGCGTGCCGTCTTCGCGGATCAGCCAACTCCATTGCACATTCTGGTAAAGCGCATCGGCGATCTGCGCCACCTCCGTGCCGGGGAAATACTGCCGCACAGAGATCACCCCCGCCATCAGCAGCGCGGTGTCGATGTTGGACACTTCGCAGTTCCACTCGCGCTCGCCGGTGTTCATGTCGAGGAAGTGGTAAAAATGTCCCTTTTCTTGCGGGGCTTTATCACGGAGAAATCGCAAGACCTTCAGCGAACGGGCGTAGGCCTCCTCGCGGTCGAGCCAGCCGCGCTCGACGCCGATGCAGTAGGCGGTCAGGCCAAACCCGACGGCAGCGATCGAAGAAACATCATTAGAGACGCCCCCATCGGCCCGCGAGCGGTCCGGCATCAGCCCGGTCTCGGGGTTCTGCTCATCCCAGAAAAACATCACCCCACGCCGGATCAGGTCATCAAGAAAAGCCTCATCTTCGGCAGTAAAAACGCTCTCGCCGGGGAGGGTGGACGGGGCGGCGTAGTTCACATGCTCGGCGGCAAGGTCCGAGGCAGCGGCTTGAAGTGTGCAAAGAAACAGCGCGGTCACTATCGCTGCGCAGAGACTCTTCCGAGGCTCACGCCAAACGACGGAAGGGACTGTGCTCACGAAGGCCATAACGCAACCGACCTATCTTCAGCGAGGCGCCGCGACATATATGTTCTTTCGCCTCATATCCGTCGTCTTTGAGGCAGGATTGTAGGCAAACGTTTCAACGTGCCCATCCAGCATGAGTGCATTTAAACGGGTATCCTTGGAGTGTCGAAAACGCAGATTCGCCGCATTCTCTGGTGCATCGGTATTAATGTGGGCATCCGTCCCGGTATTCGGACGCAACCCCACCGGATCATTTGGACTAATCGGAATCGGGCTATCACTCCATCGATCTTCAACGAGGTAAGGGCGTCGCTGGAGGCCAACAAAACTGCTGCCCACATTCCGGTCGAGAGTGTTGGCACACGCAAACGCCATCCACGTTGTGTTTGCGAGCGACGCGTCGAAGATGATGACCTTCTCAGCGGCGTTCTTTATCTGAGACATCTTATAAGATCGAAGAAGCGCAGTGCCGCTCCGAGAATAGTCATTGCCGCGCAAATCAGGAAGGAGTCGGGGGTGAGCGGAGTACTGAGTGATAAAGGCTTTAGACGTGCTCTCGCGAAATGCTTCTGGGCAAAGGAAGATTGCGCGAAGACCCGCGTCACCAATGCCAGTCTGCGGCTGCTCACTGTAATCCGAGCCCCTCTTATTCAGTAAACCGAGCAGCAACAGAGTCCAGTCTGTCGCGGGACCGGTGTAAGTGACGCCACCATCAGTCATCGCATTTTGGGTCACAAAACCGAAAGGCATCAACCCTTTGTTCTGGGTAACATAAAGATGCAGCGCCTGACCAATCGTTCGCAAGTTTCCCATGCATTTGACGTTGTTTGCGTTTGACTTCGCCCGCCCCAGCGCCGGAAGCAGAATCCCCACCAGAACCGCAATAATCCCAATCACAACAAGCAATTCAACAAGGGTAAAGCCAAATGTGCGCCTCGGGGTTGGGCGAGTTGGGTTGGTCTGGGTCATGGACATCGTTCCTCCGCGTGAAGTACAGAACGAGCGCTGTTTTCAACGGTCATCGACTTTAAAGCAAACTCCGCCAGAAGTTGGCCTTGTAACCGCTTTCATTTTAGACACGGATTGTTCCCCGTGTCAACATAAATTATCTCCCAAATCTACCCCGACGCCAGATTGGGGCACTTTTTCCATGGATTTCGGGGCAGCGGCGACGGCAACAACCCGGGTGCACTCGGCTCGGTTCTGAATACAATCCCGACATGAATTCTCACGGCGAAGTGGTGATTGTGGGTGCGGGCATTGCGGGGCTTTGCTGTGCAAGGGTGCTCAACCTGGCAGGGATTTCCACAACTGTCTTTGAGGCCGGCGACGACGTCGGGGGGCGGGTGCGCACCGATAAGCTGGAAGGCTTTCTGCTCGATCGAGGGTTTCAGGTGCTGTTGACCAGCTACCCAGAGGCCCGGAAGATCATTGACATGGAGGCGCTGGGCCTGCGGATGTTCGCACACGGCGCGCTCATCCGGGCCGAGGGGAAGTTTACCGCCCTGCATGACCCCTTCCGCCACCCGACCAAGTTCGTCGAAGCAGCGCTCTCGTCGGCGGGCACCATGAGCGACAAGCTGAAGGTCGGCTCGCTGCGCAGCGAGCTTAAGGCGCTCGACCCCAGCGCCATCTGGGACCGACCGGAAACCACCACGCTCGAAGCGCTGAAATCGCGCGGGTTCAGCGAGAAGATCATCGAGCGGTTTTTTCGCCCCTTTTATGGCGGCGTGTTCCTCGATCGCTCGTTGCAGACGAGCAGCCGCATGTTTGAATTCACCTTCCGCATGTTTGCCGACGGTGACGCTGCGGTGCCCGATGCGGGCATGGGCGCGCTGGCAAGGCATATCCATGTGCGCCTGCGCTGCAATGAGACCCGGCTGCGCACGCCGGTCGATCGTGTCGATGCCAATGGGGTCAACCTGCGCACCGGGCAGCGCATCATGGCCCGCGCAACCGTGGTGGCCACGGGGCAGTCGGCTGCGGCACAGCTCCTGGGGCTGCCGGCGACGCGCGCGTGGTGCAGCACGACGTGTTTCTACTTTGCCGCACCCAGGCCGCCTGTTGATGAGGCGATCCTGGTGCTCGATGGCGATAACAGAGGCCCGGTAAACCATCTCGCGGTCTTGACCAACGCAGCAAAAAGCTACGCCCCCGCCGGGCAGCACCTGATCAGCGCTAATGTGGTGGGCCAACAGGCAATGAACGAGGAACAACTGCTCGCGGCGGTGCGCGCGCAGCTTACGGAATGGTTTGGCACGGAAGTGGCGGCGTGGCGGCATTTGAAGACCTATTCCATCGCCCACGCGCTGCCGGAACAGCCCGCGCAGTCGCTGGCAGAAGCCCGGCGGCCCGTCCGGCTGCAGAAGGGGCTTTACATCTGCGGCGACCATATCGACCAGGCGAGTCTCAACGGTGCCATGGAGTCGGGCCGACGCGCCGCCGAAGCGGTGATGGAAGATTTCAAGCTGTAGAACGGTGCCGAATCGAACCTGCGTCGAAAAGCCGCGAGATGAGCACCATCGCCACGCCCGGCAGCACCCACAACATCTGCTTTTCGATGAATGCGACCCAGTAAAACGGCGTTGCCAGCAGCAGCACGATGGCAAGGACAATCCACTGCCTGCGCGTCGCCCGCTGTGAACTACTTATGCCCACAATCCAGACATACGCCGGGGCCACCAGGCCGTAAAAGGCCATAAACAGGCGATAAACAAACTCTCCCCCCGAAAAATGCAGGACGTCAAACCGAGTCCACGCCCCGGCGAGCGCGAGCAGCCCAGCAAGTGCGATCGGCAGGACGATCCATCGCGATGCCGGCACGACCGAAAGGTGCGCCGCAGCGGTAAAGGCACACTGCACGGTCATATGCAGCAGGATGCCGACGAGGACAATCTCGCGCAGATGCCGCATTGAAATGAGGTCGGCGTAAAGCAATGTGAAGAGAATCATCGATGCAAACACCACGCCGAACCCCACCGCAAACGCTTTCTTCGCAGCCGACGGGGCGAGTTGCTGGCGCGCGTGGTGAAAAGTGAGGTCGAGGTAAGGACACAGGAGAAACCCGAGCGCGCAAACGCCCGCCAGCGCCGCGAGGTCGCCCGGCGGGCCGCTGGTGAGTGCCAGCCCCGGCACGCCGGCCTGATGACGATAGGACGCGATCGCTGCAAAGATAAACCACGACCCCGCAGCGACGACAATCGCCAGCACCCGGCCCGCGCGGGCCAGCGAGCGCATCAGCAGCAGCATGACGACCAGGAGCGTAAGAAACAGTGGCGCCTGCACCGCGGCCCCGATATCCAGCCGCTGGCTCATCCAGCCCACGAAATATGCCTGGAAAAGCACCGTGACAATGGAGAACACGCCGCAGGCGCGCCGGTGCGCCTCGCAAAACCGCGCGCTTTGCGCCGGAGAGCGCACCATCCACCCCATGGCAGCGGCACCTGCGACATTGGGCACTGCAAACGCGATGAAAGACCAGAAGCCATAATCACGAACAAGCAACACCGGCAGAAACATGCCGATGCACCAGGTCCAACTGCATCCGAGATAAATCGCCCACGACGGCCAGTCGGACGAGGGCGCATCAGGATCGGTGGCAGCGGCGGGAGTGGATTCGGACATGGGGTCAGTCCAATTGGCCCCCGGTGCCTGGAGTTCGCTACTCGGCAATTGGCATTTGATAACCGGCAATCAGCTTTTCCGTGCCGCCTTGGCTTTGTGATGTTTTTTCGGGGTGACGTGAAAGGTGGCCTCGCAGCGGCCGACGCGCTTGTCTTTCTCGCCCACCCGCGACGCCTGCTGCAGGATTTCCATATCGATCACGATGTTGAACTCGGCGCGCGTAGCCAGGAGCGCCTGCAGATTCTCCTTAGGCGTCATATGATAGACTGCCGGGCCGAAACACGGGCGGAGGAATGTGTAGTTCAGGTTCTTGCACACAACCGTGTAATCCGATCCGCACTGACCGAAGACATAACTCCCGCCGGCGATCTCACTATTGGCAAGCAGCGCTCCGCCGGCCATGGCGCGATACCAGTTGCGGTTAAAGCGGCGAAACGGCAGATAGGCCGCAAACTTTTCCTTCGACAGTTCCTTCAGTTTCAGGCCGCTGAAAAAAGCGAGCGGCAACCAGATGAGCGAACAGATGCTGTTCCAGAAGTTATCGCGCATCGAAAGCCGCGAGACGAAGGCCTCGGCGCGATCAAAGAAACGCTGAATCCAGGTTTCCGGCGGGGGAGCGGGCTTGCGCGCGGGCCGAACCGGCGCGGGCGAATCCTGGCCAGCATCGTCGGCAGTCGGGTTGATTTCCAACTCGTGGAGCACGCTCATTCGGTTAGCCCATCTTAGCCGGTCAGTTCTGCGCAATCACCCTTGCGGCCAGCTTTTTTCATCGGAAATCGCTCGAAAAGCAACCCGCAGTTTGGCTTGCGTCAGCCGGTGTGGATTACGCGGTAATTCTTGCGGAAAATCGGCCCGCGATGCGATCGACCTGCACCCGCCGCCCAAAAGCCTCCGACATCGGCCCCGCGGCGATTACGTCGGCTGCCGGGCCGGCACAGCTAACCTTGCCTTCCGCCATGAGAATGCCCCAGTCGGTACTCGACGGGATTTCTTCCACATGATGGCTAATCATGAGAATGGTGGGCCGATTCGGTGAATTGGCCATTACCTCGTCAAGACCGCGCAGCAGCAGCTCGCGCCCGATCAAATCCAGCCCGGCGGTCGGTTCGTCCAGAATCAGCAGCGCCGGCACCACCAGAAGTGCGCGCGCTATGAGGATGCGCATGCGTTCGCCGGTGCTCAGCGCCCCAAACCGCGAATCTGCAACGTGCATGACGCCGAACTTCGACATCAGTTCGTCCCCCCGCTGCCGATGTGCAGGCGTCGGCTCGTCGAAGAGCAGAATTGTGCCGAAGGCACCGGTGAGCACCACGTCTCTTGCGGGCATATCGGCATCGTGCTCGACCGTGTTGGTGGACTGAACGATCTTCACGCGCTTTCGCAGGGCGTGCAGGTCGGTCTCGCCAAAAACCTCGCCCAAGACGGTCACATTGCCCCGCGTCGGCCAGACAAACCCGGCCAGCACGCGCGCCAAAGTTGATTTCCCGCATCCGTTAGGCCCAAGCAGCGCACAGCAGACCCCTATTGGCAGCGCGAGCCGCACGCCATCCACAATCCACCGCCCGCCGGCGAGCACGCCAACGTCGTGCAACTCGATGGCAGGTTGTGAATCTAGCTCGATAGGATTACTTTTCACGCCGCACACTTTACGGAGAGATTTGATGGTCGCCACTTCCACCCCCCGCCGATTTGTTCCTGCCAACCTCTCGATGGCCGATTTTTCGCAGTTACAGGGCTTGTTTGACCAGCTCTTACAATGGGAAATCCGTTCGCCGGCAGACCTTGAGAACCTGCTGCTGGACTACTCGGAGTTCTACGCTTCCATCGACGATTACGGCCAGCGGCGGTACATCGACAAGTCGTGCCACACGGATGACGCTGAAATCGAGAAGCGGTTCATGCATTTTGTGGAAGAGATCGAACCACAGGTGAAGCCGCTGCACTTTGCGATGCAGAGAAAAGTGGTGCAGTCGCCACATTGCGCGGCACTGACCGACCCGAAGTACGACATGCTCTTCAAGCATTGGCGGGCCGATGTGGAGTTGTTTCGCGACGCGAATGTTCCCCTGGAAACAGCGGAAAACAAGCTTGGCGCGGATTATGACAAAACCTGCGGCGCGATGATGGTCGATTTCCGCGGCAAGGAGTATACGCCCTCGCAGATGAGCCGGTTTGGCGAAGAGCAAGACCGTGAAACGCGGCAGCAGGCCTGGGAAGCGACCGTCACCCGCAGGATGCAGGACGCCGACAAGCTTGAGGATCTTTTCGATCAGATGCTGGACTTGCGATGGAGAATCTCAAAGAACTGCGGGCTGCCCGATCCCCGTGCGTACTATTTCAGGCTGTTTAAGCGGTTTGACTATACACCTGACGACTGTGCCCGATTTGCCGAGGGCGTGGCGGAGACATTTGTGCCATTGATGCGCCGGCTCGATGCCCGGCGAAAGCGCGACCTCAAGATCTCTGACAACCTCCGGCCATGGGATCTATCGGTTGATCCCACCGGCCGCCCTCCCCTTCGGCCATTTTCTGAGGATGACATAGATTCGTTCGTGGAAAAGACGCATGAGATCTTCCGGCGGGTGTCTCCGGCCCTGGCCGATGATTTTTCCGTGCTTCGCAGGGGCAACTTGCTCGATCTTGGCAGCCGCAAGGGAAAGGCGCCCGGCGGATTTCAGTCGTTGCTGGCAGAAAAACGTGAGCCGTTCATTTTCATGAACGCCGTCGGAACACACGGCGACGTGCGCGTGCTTCTGCACGAGGGCGGGCACGCGTTTCACTCGCTCGCCGCCCGGCACGAACCGCTGGTGTTTCTCATGCACGCTCCAATCGAGTTTTGCGAAGTAGCGAGCATGGCAATGGAGCTGTTGAGTGTTCCGCATTACGACGTTTTCTATTCAAGCGAGGGCGATATCCGGCGAGCAAAGGCCGAGCATCTGTGCAAGGTCGTCTCCACGATGCCCTGGGTCGCCACAATCGATTCGTTTCAGCAGTGGATTTACACCCACCAAGGCCACAGCCGGGCCGAGCGAACGACGGCGTGGCTCGAGCTAAGCGGCCGATTCGGCAATGAGGTTGATTGGTCGGGCTGGGAAGCATGGAACAGCCGGAGGTGGCAGGCACAGCTGCACTTGTATCGGGTGCCGTTTTACTACATCGAATATGGCATCGCCCAACTCGGGGCGCTGCAGGTCTGGATGAAAGCCAAGAACGATCCGCATCAGGCGCTGGCCAACTATCGAGCCGGGTTGAAACTCGGCGGCACGCGGCCATTGCCCCAGCTTTTCAGTGCCGCGGGTATTCACTTCGATTTCAGCAAGAAAACCATGCAACCGCTGGCCGACGCGCTCGAGGAAGAGCTCGATTCGCTCGGGGTGTGAACTGAACAAAAACTCGCAAGGACATATAACAGCCAGACTTGACCTACGAAGACGCCGCAGTCAACCGACTGCGGCGTTTTGCGTATAAAAAAAGAACGGATGGGACGGCTGCACAACGTCCCACCCGGTTCACAGCGAGAGACATACATCTCTCACCTAATTGTAAAGCGTCATCCGGCCTCACGGGTCAATCAGACCCGCCATTCAGGCCCGGCGACGGCGGAGCGCGACCGGAGCGAATGCAGAGAGCATTCCTAAAGTCATCGGCTCAGGAATATCGGTGAAGCGGTACCGCAGGCGATCAATGCCACCCGACCCGCCGAGGTCAAACACGACGGTCGAGAACTCCATCAGCCCAACCTGCGACGCAAGAATGGGCTTGATGGCGTTGGCGCTGTTGTCGCCAAAAACCACGGTTGAATCATGAAACTGATTGCCGGGAGTGACAAACTGGCCAAAGCCAACTTGAGTAGTAACGGGTGTGCGGGCGGAATTCACGCCATGGAAAGTGGCCACAAAACCCGAGTTTCCGGAGAACTCAGAAGGACCCTCCACATCAACGAGATTGAACGCAATCTCGGTGATGGGCGTGCGGAAGTTGAACGTGATCGAGCCTGCCGGGCGATTGCCTTCATCATTCGGGCGATCGACCAGGCCGTTGTTGTCGGCATCAGTATCGTTTTCAGCAATGATCAGGATCTTGCCGAGATCGTTCTTCCCTTTGAGGTTTCCGCGCGTCCACTGCTTGTTGGCGGCGTTGGCTGCGAGGAAACTGTTCCAGCCTTCAAGGTCAGGATCGGCAGTATTCCGCTCGCGGGTGTTGAAGATGATCGCCTTATCCGGGCGACCGGGGGTAAGGTTGTTAGCCGTGACGGTGAAGCCGTATTGAGCCAGGAATTTCGTTGTGATGACCTCGCCGTGCGCACCTTCCTGGAAGGTGACGTCAGTGACGACGGCAGCGAACGAAGTAGAAGCCACAGCCATGGCAGCAGCAGCCGCGATGGCACCGAGAGTTTTGCGCAGCATTTCTTTTTCTCCCACCTCCGAGAAAACCTCTCCACGGCGGCGTGAGCAAACGCCGCCGTGGTCCCAGAGCAAGAGAAAATATACACCAAGCCCCGCGCCATGTAAACGCAAAAAAGTGCCCGAACGAAGATTTTCCACCGAAAATCTTTCGAGGCTGGTGTCTGTCGGCCTAAACCGACGCATATTCGATTTTTCTGACCTCAGTCGCCTGACTTGACTCACTTACCGGCCACGCCCCACCCGCTCAGTCGGCGTGCGTTTAGTGCATGAAACAAAGCCCATGGCACCCAAAACAACGCGCCAGAAGAACACAACGACGCACAGACCGATAAACAAGCTACGTCAATCTCAGGTTTTGCCCGGATCAATGCCGAGCTAACTCCTGCACAGAAATGGACTTAAAACTTCCGGACACGACACTCTGTCACTTGCGGGCTGGAGCATCCAAGCCCCGGGTGATTCCGGGGGAGCTTGGTCCAGTTCATCGAAATGCAACACTTCCCGTGTGCAGAGTGATCCGATCCGGAAATTGTGACAAGACTGCCCCGCCGTGTCAATATGTTTCTGAGAGGATTTCGCGGCAAAATCGCGAAAGGGGTGCCACGGCGTGCCTCTCACGCCCACCGGCGTGCCACCCCCGCAGCCTCACTCCTCCGTATCAATCCCCAGCTCCTTCACCTTCTTGTTCAACGTATTGCGGTTGATTCCCAGAAAATCTGCTGCTTTGGTTTTGACGTTGTTGCAGCGGGCTAACGCTCGCTCAATCAGTGCGGCTTCGATCTGATCAATTACCAGTTGATAGATATGCCCCTCGCGCATTTCGTAGTCCACAATCGCCTGATCGGCCAGCCGCTTGATCAGACTTTCTAGCGACTCGGTTGACTGGCTCTGGCGGCGCTGCTGGGCGAACATGCGGATGTTTAGCGGCAAGAGTTCCTCGCCAAACTCGTCGCCGTTGCTCAGAACGACTGCCCTCTCAATCGCATTTTCCAGCTCGCGGACGTTGCCCGGCCACGGATAACGCATGAGAATACTCAGCATTTCCCTGCTGATCTTCTTCAGGTTCCGACCATTCACGCCGTTGAACTTGTCCAGGAAATGGTCGATCAGCCGTGGCACATCTTCTCGCCGATTGCGCAGCGGCGGCAGATAGATCGGTACGACATTCAGGCGGTAAAACAAGTCTTCGCGAAATGTGCCCTTGGCCACTTCCTCCTGCAAATCAACATTCGTTGCGGCGATCACGCGTACATCGACCTTCACCACGGCGGTATCGCCCACACGCTCAAACTCGCGCTCCTGCAGGACGCGCAACAACTTCACCTGCAACTGAGGTTCCATCGTGCCTATCTCGTCCAGGAAGATCGAACCCGCGTCGGCGGCTTCAAATCGGCCAATCTTGTCGCGAATCGCCCCGGTAAAGCTCCCCTTCACATGGCCAAACAGCTCGCTCTCCAGAAGCGTGCCCGTGAGCGCGCCGCAGTTCACACGGATGAATGGCTTATCTCGTCGCGGGGAGTTGTAGTGAATCGCCTTGGCGATCACTTCCTTCCCGGTGCCGGTTTCGCCCAGCAGCAACACGGTCGCCCGGCTGTTGGCGATCTGGCCAACCGTTGCAAAAACCTCCTGCATCGCGGGCGCGTCACCGATGATGTTTTCAAACTTAAAGCGGTCGCGAATCTGCGACCGTAACTGGGCGTTCTCTTCCAGAAGTTCGGTCTTTTCGCGCATCACCATCCGGTTGATCTGGATCGCCTGGGCTAGCAGTGCCGCCACAATCTCGAGGAAAACAAGGTCTGACTGCAGTTGCTCGTCAGACTGAAAGGGCTTATCGATCGCCAACGCCCCGGCGACGCGGTTCTCAATGCGAATCGGTACACAGAAAAAGCTGATGGCGGTTCCGGCGGGTTCGTTGGCCAGCCGACCTGTCCGGTTCAGAAAGTCCGGTTCTTTGCGAACGTCGGCCACCACGCGCGACCGACCCGTCGCCACAACGCTGCCGGTAACCCCTTCACCGACCATAAATCGGTTCTTTTGAATATCCTCGGGTGTTAACCCGATTGCTGCCTCCGTGCGCAATCGACCGGTCGATTCGTCCAGCAATATGAGAGTTCCACGACGCATAACTCTCTGATCTGAAATGACTTGCATCACTTTTGGAAATGCCTGCCGCAGTTCAAGCGATTCGGACAAGATCTCCCCAATTGCCATCAAAGTAGTCAGATCGGTGCCCCCCGCCGCTGCAGGCTTGCGCAGGTGTGGTGCTTCCATGCCTAGATAATACGCTCGTGCCCGCCCTGTGTGCAATCAAATTTTCTGATGGCGAGAACCGCGATACAATGCTCGCTGATCGACCGGCGATGGTAGCTTGGCCGCACGATGATGAATTACGTCTGGTCAGCACTGCTGCTTGCGGCGCTGGGATTCGCGCTCTGGTTTGACTTTACCGACCTCTCCGAGGACCGCTATGCAAACGGCCGTCCGTTGCCGGTCGCCCTCGAACTGCCCAACACGTTGGATGACAGGGGCGTCGGAGACAAACCGGTCAGGGTCAGCGTTCACCTTCCCGCGGGCGACCTCGCAGCCCATTTCGCCGGAAACGACACGGCAGGTGCAACCGACCTCTCCGCGGCCGCAGAGTTGGTCAGGTTGCCCGACGGCTACGAACTGCGAATCACCGAGACGTCGTTGCCTGCACCACTGGCGGCAATCCGCGCTTTCAGTGATGAATCCAACAAGATCTTGCGGGCGCGCGTGCTCGATCTTGAACCCGGCATATCAACTCAGGCCATGGCGCAGCGCGTCAATGTGCGGCTGGAACTCCCTGCGGTCCGCTTCGTCAAGTTACGCGCGATTACCACTGCCGCCTTCGACTTTGCAAAGACGGCCGCCACGCTTGCGTTGGGTTTCATCGGAATCTTTGCGCTGTGGATGGGGCTGATGAAAATTGCCGAAGCATCGGGCCTGATCAGCATCTTCGTGATGCTCGTACAACCTTTCTTGCGGCTCTTGTTTCCCGAAGTCCCCAAGGGACATCCGGCGCTGGGGATGATTGCAATGAATCTGGCAGCCAACATGCTCGGCTTGGGCAACGCCGCCACGCCGATGGGCATCAAGGCGATGGAACAACTGCAGACCATAAACCCGAAGAAAGACACGGCGAGCAATCCCATGGTCATGCTCCTGGCGATGAATACTGCCGGCGTGCAACTGCTGCCGTCGGCGACGCTGGTGGCCGTGATGGGCATGTCGTCCATGCGGGTCTTTATCCCGATCATGATTGTGACGGGCATATCGCTGATCGTCGCGATCGTTGTGACTAAATTGCTTTCCAGGCTGCCCGGCTTCCGGCAGGCGTCATCCATTCAGGAAGCTACGGAGGTGGTAAAATGAGCGCCTACAAGGACATCGTTGAGCTCTCGGGCTTGTGGATCCTGGTGCTGTTGCTCGTTGGCCTGCCGCTCTATGGCTTGCTTCGTCGCGTGCCGGTATACGAGACTTTTATTGAAGGGGCCCGAGAGGGCTTTGACGTTTCCATTCGCATCATCCCTTATCTCGTGGCAATCCTGTTTGCGATCGCGATGTTTCGCGCCAGTGGCGCGATGGAGATGTTGGTTGAGACTCTCAGAGCGCCGCTGAGCGCGATCGGATTTCCGCCTGAAGTGTTGCCGATGGCAATCGTCCGTCCACTCAGTGGCAGCGGGTCGGCAGCGGTGCTCGTGGACATTCAGGCGCAACACGGCACGAACTCTGTCATCACGCAAATTGCCGCAACTATTTTCGGTAGCACGGAAACCACCTTTTATGTCATCGCCGTATACTTCGGCGCGGTGGGCGTGCGCAAGACGCGCCACGCGGTCGCCGCGGGACTCACTGCGGATATCGTGGCGATCGTTCTCGCGGTCTATGTTGTGCAGTGGATGCTGGGTTGACCCATCCCCCCGGAACCGCGTAAGGAGAGTGGATGCCCAAGGTCGGAATCGTCGCGTTATCGAGCGTTGTGCCTCCCGTGGAGTTTGCCGCGGGCGAATCGTTTTTGCGCGCTGCAGGCTTTGATGTTGTGGTTCATCCCGATGTGCTCTCGACACACTGGCTCCACGCTGGCACCGATGCCGCCCGCGCGCAGGCGATGATGGTGTATGCCCATGACCCATCGATCGACATCATCTGGTGCGCCCGAGGCGGATATGGGGCTGCTAAGACACTCCCTCTGCTCGACCGGCTCACATCAGAGCGCGGCGTGCCATCGAAGAAACTGCTCGTCGGCTATTCCGATGTCACCGTCACCCACGAATTCGTAAGGCAGCGGTGGAACTGGAGCACACTTCACGCAGTGATGCCCGCCGCTGGCAATTTCACCACACTTCCGCAGCAGGATTGGCACGCTACACTTGACGCAGTGAATGGCTCGTCCACCGTCAAATGGCCCTGGGGCAACCGGCCGTTGCGGTGGCTCACGCCGCCGCCGTCTGCAGCGGTCGAAGCCCCACTCGTCGGCGGAAATCTAAGCCTGTGGCAGACACTTGCCGGCAGCGCGTTCGCTCCGCTGCGGCAGCCTCACATCCTCTTTCTTGAAGACCTTTCCGAACCGTATTATCGCATCGACCGGATGATGACCCACCTCGAGCAAGCCGGCCTGCTCGACACCTGCGCCGCAGTCGTCCTGGGCGATTTCACGCACTGCGCCGACGAAACCCAAACCTGTGCCGCCGCGAGCGCAAGCCCGAATGATCTCGCCAGCGGCAGCTTTCCCCGGCAGCCGCTGCGGCCGACCTATGCACTCGATGATCTGCTGCGAGAAGTCTTCACCGCGATCGGCACTCGGCGCAACCTGCCGATCGCTATTGGCCTGCCGGTGGGGCACGGCCCGCATTTCGCGCCACTCCCACTCGGCGCACGATACTCTCTGGGAACCGATGGCGTGCTATCTCTGAAAGAATGGGATTGGTTCACCTCAACCGGCAAGCTGGCATAACGCCGCGCCCGCCGGTTGCTTCAATTGCCCGACGCGTTCAATGCGTCAATCTCGCGCTTCTGTTTCCGCATCACCGCATCGCCGATCGATGGAAATAGTGCATTCACTGCCAGCCCGACGCGAGTTGTCTGGCTCGTCCACACCTCGCGCCGCGGGCGGGCAATGGCGCGAACCATCGCGCGTGTTACCCGGCCAACGGGCTGCCGCCAGCTCCGCCGCATGTTTGATTGGATTTTTGTCACACCCAGCGCTTCGGCGACTGTGAAAAAGTCTGTCTCAGTGCCGATCGGATGCACGCTGGTCACCGCGATTGCCTCCCCTTCCAGTTCGATGCGCATCGCCTCTGTCAACGACAGCTGCGCCGCTTTGGTCGCTGAATACACGCCGAAAAACGGCAACCCCCGCCGGGCCGCGCCGGAGGAGACCATCATGATCTGCCCGCGCAATCCGTCGCGCGCGGATTGGCCGCGCATCACGCCCACCGCTGCCCGCGCGCAATCGATGCTTCCGAAGACATTGGTGCGGAAAATCTGCTCCACCTGCTGCGGCGTGGATTCACAGACCGTCGCTGGAAACCCATAACCGGCATTGGCGATGAGCGTATCGATCCTGCCATACCGCTCGCGCGCTGCCGATATCAGTCGCGCGCAGTCTGCGGGGCGCGACACATCGGCCTCCACCACCAGATGCCCCCCGCCCAGTTCGTGGTTCAGCGCGTCGAGCTTCTGTGCGCGTCGCGCTGCCAGCGCCAGCCGCGCTCCGCGCGCGTGCAGGTCGATCGCCAGTTGCCTGCCGATGCCCGCAGACGCGCCCGTGATCACCACCACCATTTCCGCGATTCGCCGCATGCGTGCTATGATACACCAAGTGTTCACCGGACTCGTACAAGCCTCAGCCCCCGTCGTCGCAGTCGTCGATTCCTCCACGCTGCGGAAGATCACCATCGCCATGGACCCCACCGCCGGTGATCAACCCGGCATCCGCCCCGGCGACTCCATCGCCATCAATGGCGTGTGCCTCACCGCTGTCACCGTTACGCCCCAATCCGTCTCGTTTGATGTCGTCCCACAGACGTGCGCCCTCACCAATCTCGCAGCGCTGGTCCCCGGCGATGTCGTACACGTCGAGCGCGCCCTGCGCATCGGCGACCGGCTCGACGGCCACTTCGTCCAGGGCCATATCGACGGCGTCGCGACGCTCCTCGCGCTAACCGAAAGCCACGACGACTGCCGTCTGCGCATCGCCGTCCCGAAGCCGCTTGCCCGGTATCTCACCCCGCAAGGCTCCATCACCATCGACGGCGTGAGCCTCACCATCGCCGCGCTCACCGACGACTATTTTGAAGTTGCCCTCATCCCCACAACAAGACAGATCACCCACCTCACCCGCCACGCGCCCGGCTATGCGTTCAACATTGAGTGCGACATGATCGCCAAGAACGTCATCCGATTTATGCAGCTTCATCAAGGCGCCCAAGCCCTGTAAGCCATCGACCAGCGCGGGTTGTCTCCCCCGAATTTCTCCGGCGTCACTTCATCACTTTGTGTTATGACCTCGCCGACGGTCGTCCTGAATGCTCATTTTGATGGCAAAGTAATCATCGCTGATGAACCGGTCGCGCTCGCGCCGAATCAGCGCATCCGCGTCACGGTCGAGCCGATCGATTCCTGTTCGAGCTTCGCGCCGCATCCCGATTCTACCGCAGATCTAGCAGCCGGCGACCCGTTGACCGAGCGCGACATCACGCATGTCAATCTTCTCGACGCCGTCCCGCCCGGTTTCGTCCGCAAACCCGGCAGCGGTGCGGGGGAGATCGTCATGTCAGACGATTTCAACGAAACTCCCGCCGGTCTTGAGGACTACAAGTGACCACGGCACTCATCGACACGCACACGTTGCACTGGCTGATTGATGCGTGGAACTTACCCGCCCGGCGGGGTTGGCTCAAACTAAGCTGATTCAATGACGCCGCCGGGCGCAGATGTTCTTGCGGGGGTGATGGGGGTGGAAACACTTTAGAAACGGGCGGGGAAAGTCCGAAGTGCAGAGGGGCGGTGATTGACACACGGACGACCGACTGCATGAAACAACTGTTAAAGCGATCTCTCCTGGCGGCGACCCGGTTGATTGGATATCGGGAGTCGGAGCAGCGCATCATCCGGCAATCGGGTGAGTTTTGGAGCGACACGGATTCTTCAAAGTTCCGGGCCTACTCTCACTGGAAAGGCGAAGACGGCATCGCCGACGCCGCGTGGCTTGCACTTGGGAAGCAGCACCTCGACCTGTTTCACAGGATGATCCGGCTGACGGAGATGCGTCGCCCGATCGATCGCATCATCGAATGGGGCTGCGGCGGGGGCTGCAACGCGGTTCATTTTGCGCGCGAGGCCGGGCAGTTTATCGGGGTGGATGTTTCGCAGGCGACTCTAGAAGAATGCCGGCGAGCGGTGTCGGCTGCGGGATTGGGCAACTTTTTGCCGGTGCTGGTCGATGTCGCGGCGCCCGAGAGCGCGCTGGAGCAGATCACCGATGCCTGCGACTTGTTCCTGTGTACCTATGTCATGGAACTGGTGCCCACACCGGCTTACGGCAGGCGGATTGTGGATATCGCTTACAAGCTGGTCCGCCCCGGCGGGCTGGCGATCATTCAGATCAAGTACGCCACAACCGACGCGGCAACGCAGCCCCGCCGGTGGGGCTATAAGCTCAACGCGGCCAACATGACCACCTATGCAATCGATCAATTCTGGGAAATCTGCCAGCAGGCGGGGTTTGAGCCACTGGCGGTCACCCTTCAGCCGAAGCAGACGCTGATCGGCGACGAGCGATACGCCTACTTTACGCTGTCCCGCGGGGCGTGAACGGGCGGATATTGCCGCGCGGGGGTGTGAATCATCCCAAAACCAGCGAAACTTTTTGCTTGACAGTGCTGCGGCGGTGATACAATAGGTCCTCCGGCACGGTCTTCGGGCCGCTGGGAGGCGGCTGTTGACCAGAGAACCGGGCCGGGTGTGATTTGTTGGTGGCGGTGATGGGCATTTCGTCTGGCGCAAGCTGGCGAGCGCCGCTACTTTCTTCTTTGGCACCTCACTACCGGCGAGTCTGGGCAGAACTACGTGGCAATCTGCCCAGCTAACGGACATGCATGATTGAGCGAAGGAATATCAAATGAGAGCGATGCGCGCCTTCACATTGGTGGAGTTGTTGGTGGTGATTGGCATAATCGGGCTGCTGATCGCGGTGCTCCTACCCGCGTTGCAGAAGGCGCGGGCGCAGAGCCAGAACGTGCAGTGCGCCGCAGTGCTGCGTGACCTGTTCGTGGCGCAGACAATGTATGCCGAGCAGAACCGGGGACAGTATGCCGCGGCTGCCTATGGCACGCCGCAATACACCTGGTTTGCCCAGTTGACGCCGTTGTTGCCGCGCGACGAGGTTCGCCGCGAACGCATGCTGCAATGTCCGGCGGTACCAGATGAACTGATGTTGCCCGACACAGCCAGCTACGGCATCAATCCGTGTGCGAACATGCCCAACTGGTCCAACCGCAACGCGGCGAAGATGGACGCGTCGCGCATCATCTTCATGGGTGAGAAGGCCCCGAACAGCAACGACTTCCTTACAACGGCCGACGGCTATTGGCTGGTGCGCGGCGGCAACTCGCCTGAAATGTGGTGGAAGCAGTCGATCGGACATCGAACGATTTCCACCTTGCGTCACGGTAGATCAGACCGGGCCAACGTCGTGCTAGCCGATGGTCATGTGGAGTTGTTCGATCATGGCCAGTATCAGCGCGACAGCGGCCACTGGTATTGGGGTGCGGGGCCGGAGCAGGAGTATGCGGTCAACATTGGCCTCTGCTGCCAGTAGCAGGCTGACCAAATCCGCTCGTGATATTGAAGGTGCGATGCCCGGCGGGCCAGGAGCGTCACCGTCTCGGCTGGCGTTATCCGGCTACACAAAGCGGTAGAGGTACTCGACGAGTGCATACGCCTCATCGATATCGCCGCGGGCGATGTCGAGACCCTGGTCGCCGTTGAGCGTGTCGCGGGTGCCGTCGTCGCTGATGAGCAGATCATTGCCCGCCCCGCCGGAGAGCAGATCGAACCCGAGTTGGCCGTCGAGGGTATCGAAGCCATCGCCGCCCATGAGTGTGTCGTTGCCAATACCGCCGAAGAGGCGGTCGTTACCTGCGCCGGCGTCGATGGTGTCGGCCCCGGCCGCGCCGGAGAGTTCGTCATTGCCGATTCCGCCGATGAGCGAATCGTTTCCTGCATCGCCCATGATCGCGTCGTTGCCGGCTTCTCCCTCGAGGAGATCGTTCCCCTCGCCGCCAGAGAGCGTATCGTCGCCGGCGCGCCCGCGGAGGGTGTCGTTGCCGATTTCTCCGATGAGAAAATCGGCCCCGTCGCCGCCGAGGACGGAATCGTCGCCCGCCTCGCCGTTGGCGGTGTCGCCTCCGGATCCGGTATCGATTAGGTCGTTTTCGGTGCCGCCGTTGATTTGATCGGCGCCGCCGAAGCCAAAAAGGGTGTCGTTGCCCGGTCCGCCGTCGAGGACATCGTTCCCCCCGCCGCCTTCGATGCGGTCGTTGCCGATTCCGCCGGTTGCAAAGCCTCCGCCGGGGCCGGTGAAGATGAGGTCGGCGCCCGCCTGACCGTCAATGGTATCGGCGCCTGCACCGCCCTCGATCGTGTCGTTACCCGCTCCGCCGAGCAGCAGATCGTTGCCGTCTTCGCCGACGATGGAGTCGTTCCCATCGCCGCCGTTGAGCGTATCGGGGCCGGCGCGTCCGAAGAGGATGTCGTTGCCCGGGCCGCCGCTTACATTGTCCGCGCCATCTCCGCCTGTGAGAGAGTCATCACCCCCGCCGCCGTCGACAATATCGCCTCCGGATCCTGTATCGACGGTGTCGTTACCATCGTTTCCGAAGATTTGATCGCTGCCGCCGTTGCCCTGGAGGAAGTCATTTCCCGGCCCGCCGAAAAGCGTGTCGTTCCCCCCCCCGCCGATGACGGTGGCGGGTGCCAGGCTTGCGCTACTGAATGAATTGTTTCCTCCGCCGAGCAACACGGTGTGCGGCACGCTCACGGTAGGCGAGATGACGACGCCATCCGGCCCGCTGCCAACATCGATGTTAATGAGCACCACCACGGCCGCGTTGAACGAGAGCTGGTTGGGGCCGAGCTGCGCGATGATGGTCTGAGCGTTAACAAGGTCGATGAAAACCTGGTCTGCCCCGGGCGTACCAGCGACGCTGAGCACACCGGATCGGCTGTCGAAGGTTGCAAAGACAGCGCTCTGGCCGAGAAATCGCGCGATGTAGAAGGCATCCCCGATTTCAAAATCGCCGCCGGCAACAAAGGTCGAGGCGTCTGGAAGCACGACGACTGTCGGCGCGCCCGGCGCGGCGATACTGACGGGAATAAGCCCCAGGGCCTCGCCTGCGTTGCCATAGCCAATATCAAGCTGGCCATTGACTCCGAGCAACCGCCGGACGATCAGGGCATTGCCTGCGGTTCCGGCGACGCTGATGTTATCCGCAGGGCCAACATCCATCGACTCAAACTGCGTCGCGCCGAGTGTCACTTGCCCTGTGCCGGCGAAAGAAGTATCGACCGCACCTGTTGCGGTAAATCGCGACACAACCGCGCCAGCCTGATCAAATCCCATCGCCACAATGCGGCCGACCGAGTCGATACGAACATCGCTCAGTTCGCTCACGCCGGGGATGGATACCACGCCAGCAGTGCCAAACCCGGTGTTACTGCTGCCGTCGGTCGGGATGAGGCTGAAGATGAAGCTGTTCGAGAAATCTGACCCGGCGGCGACGATTGTGGTGGCGCTGACGACGATCTCTGAGAATTCAGATCCGGTCGGCGCGCTCAGCGAGAGCGTGCCGCTGCTGCCAAACGCGTCGTCGATCTGCCCGGCGGGGGCAAACTTCTGCATAAGGAGAAACCCCGGCCCGCCGCCGCCGGCGTAGATTGCGCCTGTCGCGTCAACGGCGATGCTGACATAGTTTGTTGAAGAATCTGTCGAGATAACCCTTTCGCCCGTCTCATTGAAGCTTGTGTCGAGCGAACCGTTGCCGTTCAGCCGAAAGATGAACTGCTCGAACACCGAAGTCTGGAAATCGATGCGGCTGGCGAGGACGACGATTCGCCCGCTGGAATCGACGGTGATATCCAGTGGTACATCGTCGGCGGGAGTGGGGCCGAGCACGAACTGGCCGTTGATGCCGAAACTGGAATCCGGCTGGCCGTTGGCGAGCAGGCGCGAGACCTTGATGTCGGCACTGCTCGCGTTCTCGCTTCGGGAGAGGAACAGTACTCCGGTGCCCGCGCGCACCGCCTTCTCGATTGGGGCATCACCGCCGACGAGAAAGCCCTGCGTTCCGAAGTTCAGGTCGGGATCGCCCGCGGCAAGGAGCAGGCGACGTTCGAGCGAATGGACGGCGTATCGCGCCGCGGAGGGTTGATACCACCGGTCTGTGCGAATGAGTCTAGTCACGTCATGGTAATCGGCCAGAATTCACCCGGTGCTGCACGATTCAGTTACAGGCTCAAGATCATTGGCGAGCCGATGCGCGGGTCTGATAAGGGTTCAACTACGATGCTGAGAACCCTGCCCCACGGCGCGGTTTTCGCCAAAGTCGTTGCGGCGGCACAAAACCACTCCCATTCATGACGCGATGAATCGGAGCGACGACGGGGCTACTCGAGCGTGAACCACTGCACCTCGACGCGCATGTTCTCACTCTGCGACTTGCCCGCAGGCTCTTCCCACCCGCGTCCGACAGCGTCGATCCTGCCTGCGTCTATTCTCTCCTGTTCCACCAGAAGCGTCTTTACGCGTGCGGCACGGCGTTTGCTCAGGTCCATGGCGCGCATCGCCTGCTGGCGGACCAGTTCTTCACCGCCCTGCTTGCGAAAATCGGCCACCCGGCCCGGGTCGACGTGCCCGCGAAGCAGGAGCGTGCTTCCGGGACTGACCTGCAGAAGCCTCTTAATGTCTGCCAGCATCTTCGTGTTCTCGACCTTTGCTCCGTCAAGTTCGTCGCTGTTCGGCTCGAAGAAAAACCGAATGTCCTTGCTAAGCAGCGGATTCACTTCAAGTGCGCCGCTGGCCGTCGTGGTCCGAATGGGGGCGATGGAAATCTGCTGGTCCTTAAACGCACCATCGGTCTCCATCGCCTTGAGCGCGGTGAGGCCGAGAAAGCGATCGCTGTCGGACGGGTTGGGAATGATTGCCGGCCCGTACGCGAGCACGGCAGAGTTAAAAATCCCGCCGAAACTCCCCGCGGCATCGAGTGCGCCGGCGAAAAACGCGACGTTTTCCGCGCCATTGCTCAAATGAACTTTGGTCAGCTCTACCTTCGCCTCGGCCTTGTCCCAGTCAAACGCCTTTGCAATGAGATCGAGATGCTCATCGGGCTTAGCCCGCACCAGCGCGTTGCCATGCAACAGTCCATCGACAAGCCCGGCGACCACCTTTGGATTCGCCTGAGCAAACCCGCGATTAACAACAAGTACGTCGGCGATGATGAGTAGATTGCGATTGGTTGCCAACACCACCGCCTTGCCGTCGGATTCGTCGGCGACTTCGGTGGTTTTCGGTGCCCAGGTGACGCAACCGGCGAGTTGGTTGCCTCCCGCCTGCAGGTCGGCAAGAAACGCGTCACCCGCCTCAAATCCACCGTCGGCAAACGCGAGGTTGAGCTTGTCGGGGTCGCGGGGTGAATCAAGACCCGGAAGCATCGCCACAGCCAGCCCGGCCTCTTGTGCAAGATAGCGGATCAGATACTCCCCTTCTGTAAACTGTGGCACGATAACATTTTGGCCCTTGAGTTGGTTGATGCGCTTGATATCCGAGCGCACAACAACCCCATCGGCCCCGCGGCTGAAGCCGATCTGTGCGGGAACCACCACATCAAACTGTCTGCCATAGACCGCCAGGACATCGACGGTGGTCGCGCTCGCGGCCATTTTGCCCTGATTCAGCGCGGGCCAGCTTTCCTCCTCACTCAGCTTGATTTTCAGCTTGAAGCCGTGCTTCTGCTTGAAGTATGAGCTGTCGTTCGGCTCGAGCCCGCCGTTGGCAACGATGAGGCCGGCGTACCCGGCATACTCGCTTAGCTCGATCTCGACCACATCTCCCTGCATTTTGTACGGTGCAGGAGCCGGAAGCCGGTCGGGCGTGCGCTTCATCTCGGCGATGGCGATCGCCGCAGGCTTTTCCTGGGGCTGATCCCGGGGTGAATCGGCTGCGCGAGGCGATTGCGCAGAAGGACCGCCAATCGACGGCGGACGCCCATCGGGCACGGCTGTGTCGGCAGGTTTATCGGTTGCGACCTCAGGCAGAGGCTGATTCGAGTTCGCCCAGAAGACATATCCGCCAACCGCAATCAATCCTGCGATCAATACGAATGAGATAAACTTGCCCAGGCCGGTCAGGCCGACGTTGTCCTGATTCTTCATCGTTGCTCCAATCGCTACTCCGCCATCATCCGTCCGTGCGGCTCTTCCATCATGGCTTCAATCTTGCCAAACACATCCTGCCGGTCGCGCATCCACTGGGTTGTGCTGTTCAGACTCGAACCGACTTCATCGATGCGCATGCTGAGCGTGCTTGGGTCGTTGCTTAAGACCGACTGCTCTTTGATCAGCTCCACCTGCTCGCGGATCCGGGTCAACTCCGATTCAATAAATGCCAGATTGTCGCGCGCCTCGCGCTGGCTGGCAGCGCGCTGCTCGAGAATCTGAAGCTGGCCTTCGAGGCTGCGGCGAAGTTCTACGCCGATTTCGGGTGCATCGATCTGCAGTTTAAGCCGTCGGACGCGCGCGTCGATCCCTTCCCGCTGGTTGCCCGCTGCTTCATGCAACAGACGCACGATCGCCGCGCGGGTCACGAGCAGACGCAGGTAGATCCACATCAGCCGACCCAGGCCTTCGCTCTGAATCGCCAAATCGGCACGCGATGCCACGCCCGTCCCCTGCTTCTGCTGCTCCAGAATCGAGTCGCACCGTTGGTCCAGAAGTAGATACGCTGCCCGGTCGTCCACGCTCAGCTGCCGCAGCAAATCTTCCTGCTTCTTCACCAACATGCGATTTTGCTGGCTCATCCGCCGGCCAACCACAAACCGCTGAAACCGCTTATTGCTTGCCAGACCGACCAGGTACGCCAGTTCGACCCCGGCCCCGACCACCCAAAAACCCGGATTCAGGAACCCGAGTGCTGTAAATGCCCCAATCAAAACCCAATTCGGGGGGACAAACATCCCCAGCGGACGGGCGTTAAACGCGGCCTTCACATAATCCCAAAGCCCCAGTCGGGTCATCGTGCTTCCCATGTTACTAGCCAACGGCTGGCATCCCAAGCCACTCCAGGCTGATCAGACTGAAAACAGACCGGTCGACCAGCACGCGCTGCGGCAAGATTCAGTGATCTTCTCCACAATTGAGCACATTCACCCATGCCCATTCTGACGCCCATTGACATCGGGATAAATCGAATTGTTAAGGATTCGAGAAGATTTGTTTCAGGCACTTTCTGTGTTTGTAGTGAGGCGGGGAGGTCGCTACTGTAAGCGAACTATGACGATAACAGCCGAGCATTCGATTCTCCGTGCCGTAGTCGTTAGCGAGGAAGATACCGAAGAGCCGACGCATTCTGCGTGCCGGCTCTTGTCAGGGTTGGGCCATGAAGTCAACGGGGTCTCATCACTAGACGAGGCAATGAAGCTCCTGAGCGGCCCAGCGGCCGACTTGCTGGTGATCGATCTTCCCACCGCCGATCAGAAGCGGCGACTGTTTGAGCAGCTTGCTGCACTGCCAACCGAGTCAACGCCCCGGCGGGTCGCCGTGTTTTCTGATGGCGCTGATGAGTTCACGCATTCGCTCAGCCACCAGCCTGTGAAATCGCGGGTGCAGGTGTTCATCAAGCCGCTGCACCTGCATGGGCTTCTGAATGTGTTGCGCAACATCGATGGCCGCAATCTCGCCGGCGTCAGCTGATTTCTTCCCGCCGTAGTTCCCGCCGAAGCCCACGAATGTCATGCATGAGTTCTTTTCTCAGCATGTACCTGACAATCGTCCCTGCTGCGAAGGGGATGAGAAACATCTCGACCGGTGAATGCCCTGCTACGCGAGTAGCCAGCCAGATAGCCGCTGCTGCGCAGGCGAGCCACTCGGCCATCGACACCAGCGCAAACTCCCGCCAAGGAGCTCGAGTCAAGATAAACTCCCGCTGCGCCTTGATGTATCGCCGGTGAAACACCGCCGTCACAAAAATGAACCCGCTATACGCGATAATGGGCGACCACGCAGTCCTCATCCCTTGCTGCAGCGTGAGGACAAAGATCCCCAGCCCCACCGCCCAGCCGATCAGCAGCACGATCAGAAACTTCGCAATGGGCGAAAGACGCGGGTAGCAGAAGTCATAAAGCCTGCTGAGGTGTTCGAGATATCGAAACTGCTCGCGCAAACTAAGCTTGCTCTCTCCGGCGGAGCGTTCGGCGAAGTGAATGGGAATCTCAACGACCTTGCTCACCCGACACTTACACATCAGCTCAAGGCCAATCTTGTAGCCCAGCGGCATCAGTCGCTCGCCGCGGTCGAAAGTCTCGCGGCGAAGCGCAAAGAAACCGCTCATCGGGTCTTTGGCGTTCCCGCTGAACGGCCTCGCGAGCAACGTTGCCACTCCGCTGTTGAGCTTGCGAAACAAGCCCCATTTCTGCCCGGTGCTCCCCCCTTCCACATGCCGGCTACCCAGCGCAAATTCGGCCTGATCATTTTCAATCGGCTCAAGCAGTTCCGGCAGCTTCTCAGGTGGGTGCTGTAGATCGGCATCCATCACCACAAAAATATCGCCCCGCGCTGCGGCAAAACCGTGCAGCACCGCGCCGCCAAGCCCATTCACTGGCTTCGTGCGGACAACCAACTCAATCGGATAACTCCTGGCAAGCTCCAGACAGACTGCGGGGGTGTTGTCCTTGCTGTTATCGTCGATAATCAGAATCTCATACCGCCGACCCGCCATGGCCGCGGCGATGCGCTCGGTCAGCGGACGAAGGTTTGCCCCCTCGTTTAGCGCAGGCACGATGATGCTGATATCCGGAACGCTCATTCCCATGTACTATCGGCCATCAACACAACCTAACTGCGGCGGCGGCGCGTTTGGCACCCTGCCGACTCGGAGACAGGCATGAATCGCTCGGCAATCCTCATTCTCGTGGCTGTTAACTCGGTTCTTCTCGGCATTGCCTGCCTGCGCCCCGCCCGCGCCACTGATGCTTCCATCGCACGTTCCCTTGCACAGGCCACCACCCGTGAAAGCAAAGGCGTCGCCGACCGCGGAAAGCTGCTCTTCAAACAACTCAGTTGCAACACCTGCCACAGTACCAACGGCGACGACGGCCTCGGCCCAACCATGAAAGGCTATTTCGGCTCCGAGGTGCAATACACCGATGGCAGCAGCGAGCGCGTCGACGAAAACCATGTAAAATGGGCCATCATCAACCCCAACAACAAGATCATGCAGGGTTACGGCCCGACCATGCCCGCTATCGACTACCAAAAACCCCCGCGATCGCTGCAGGATGTGGATGATCTGGTCGCTTACATCATGACGATTGAATGATGCGCCTCTACCGGTCGTCAAATCCCAGCGCAAAAAGCAGCGCGATCCTGACTGCACGCATCTTCTCCGGCGACAGGCTCGCTATCCGCTTTCCCAGCCGTTCCTTCCGCACTGTACGAACATGATCCAGATTGACCGCACACTCTTTCGGCATCCAGTCGACCTCGGAAAGCGGCACTTCTGAAGCGATCCCCCGAACTCGGGAACTTATTTCCGCGACCGTGACTTCGTCGAGGTAGGGGATCGACGCATCGCGGGTGAGGAGGAGGACCGGGCGCGTTTTGTTCGGTCTTTCGAACGCGCACCATCGGATTTCGCCGCGCTCCACTCTTTCCATAGCTTCTCCCAGACATCCCAATCGTCCGTCCAACCCTCTTTGTCATCAGCGGAGCCGCCGAACTCGTCTCTGGTCACAGGAATTTTCAGATACCCGTCACGATGAGTGCGTTCTTTCTCTTTGATCAGCGCCTTGTGATAGGCGTCGTCGATGAGCGCGCGAATCATGGCCGACCGGTTGGTCTGCCTTGATTTCACCAGCGTATCCAACCGCTCAACCGAACGGGCTTTCATCGTAATCTGCAACGTCTTCATAACCACCATTCTAGCTTTCGGCATGCGAAGCGGGCAACTTCAATCGGCTCAAGATCACACCATCGGCAAGTCCGCCTGCACCAGGTCGGGTTTGCCTTCGCGGGAAAACATCCTCACCGGATACGTTCGGATCATCACCCCGCCGCCGAACGCGCCCCCGTCGTGCAGTTCTCCCGTGTCGAGTTTGAATGCCCACGCGTGCCATGGGCACACCGCGCACCCGTCTTCCACCCACCCGCCGGCCATGCTCCCTCCGGCGTGCGGGCACAGATTGTCCATGACAAACACCTTGCCCCCGTGCAGAAACACCGCCAGTTGAAACCCGTCGATCTCGACATACTTGCCTTGATCGGGAATCAGCTCATCCACATCACACAAACTCGTCCAGGCCATCGCGATATGTTCTAACCCGCCCACTCCCGTCACACAAAGCCCCGCCGACGGTCATCGCGCGCTCAGAACGGCCGAAACCACGCCGGCTGCGGGTGACGCGCCGGCTTTCTCAGCCGTTTCGCCCGCTCCACTCCCGCAAGGTGCCATTGCCACATCCCGTCATCGCGCTGAGTCACCGCATCGATCATCGCGCTGCCCACAATCACCCCGGTGGGAAGCTCGTGGCGGAATAGCCGAAGCGCATCGGCAAGCTCCACCATCCAAGGCGGCGCCGTCGCCGCGGCAACATCACGCGACCAGATCGAATTCCCCGCCTTTCCCGCCACCTTCGCCTCCGCCGTCGCCTCCGCCGTCGCCTCCGCCGTCGCGCCGTTCCACTTCTTCCCCGCAGCGTAGATATAAAACCGCTGCCCGATGAGCGTCGTCCGGCGCGACCGAAACTCCATCGTCTTGATCCCGCGCAGGATCAGTTCCGCGTATGGCTGTCGAATCGATAGTGCAAGCATCGTCAAGCCGCCTCGGGCAACGCCCGCTTCACCCCCGCCGACTCCAACACCTGCCCCCCACCCGCGGCGCGATCGTCGCCTGTGCATCCACCTTACCCAACCGCCGCACGGTGATTGGCGTTTCCATATCAGCCAACATCGGCCAACCGAGGCGCGAGATTGAGAAGGGTTCAGGGTTCAGGGGTCAGCGGTCAACTGATTCCTGACCCCTGACTCCCGACTCCTGATTCCTGACTCCTGACCCCTTTCTCTTCTCCGCCCGATATTCCCCTCATCGCCGCACAGCCAACCCACGCAGGGCCGCTAACCCGACCTCGCGGGAATCCCCCGAAAGTTCCAGGGGCCTAGATATAAGTTCCGGGGGCGTCCCCGAAAGTTCCGAGGGCATCGATATAAGTTTCGGGGGAAGTATTTGAAGTTCCGCGGGCGTCCCCGGAACTTCCGGGGGCAGTAACTGAAGTTCCGGGGGCATAGATTGAGGTTTCGGGGGAAGTAGCTGAAGTTCCGGGGGCGTCCCCGAAACTTCCGGGGACGTAGATCAGGCTTTCAGGGACATTCGCGAAAGATCCGGTGCGTTCGTCAAGCCTCCTGTCAGTTGACGGTCTCGACATTGAACACCAGATCAAACACATCCGGCCCGGCATCGGCGGTGGCGGTGTCGGTTCCGTCGCCGCCATCGAGGCGGTCTTTGCTCCCGCCGCGGCCGGGCAGCAGATCATCGCCGGCGTCGCCGTAGAGTTTGTCGCGACCACCGCCGCCGATGAGCGTATCGTTGCCGGCCCCGCCGCGGAGGGTATCGTCACCGCCACCACCCACGAGCACGTTTGCCGTGTTGCTGCCGTGCAAGGAATCGGCTCTGTCTCCGCCGGTGAGATTTTCCACATCGCTGGCTACATTACCCGCGCTGCCGGTTGGTCCATCGTTGGCGATGCTGTCGAGACTCAGGCTTACGCTAAAGTCGCTTCCCTCATAGCTGACTTTGTCGATGCCCGCACCGCCGCTGAGGACGAAATCTCCAGACGGATACTCAAACCGATCGTTTCCGCTTCCGCCTTCAAGTGTGTCGGCTCCGCCGTTGGCGCGGATTGTGTCGCTGCCTGAACCTCCGCTGATGACGTCCGCCGAGATGCTTCCCTCAATGGAATCATCGCCGCTTCCACCTATTAGCGTTGGAGCGGGTCCGCCTGCAAACGTCCCTCCGTTAATGATGTCGGGTCCGCCGCCAGCGTCCACCGAAATTAATCCTTCGCCGCGTACGGTGATCGTATCTGCGCCGAGTCCGGTTTGCAGATGTAGCGGAAATGTGCCAGGTTGATTGCTGACGGACACGATGTCGCTCGGATCCGAGAGCCGAATGACAATCCCGTCAGAATTGAACGGCCAACTCTCATTTGCGAACTCACCATTGCTTAACGAAAGCGTCACATTCAGCAATGGCACCGGATCGTGTGTCGTCTCCACCGTAAACTCGAATGAGGAAGGAACGAAAAAAACATCTTCCTCAATGTATTGGATTAGCGAATTCTCGGGGGGGGCCAAAGAATCCCGGAAGTCACTAAGAATGGTCGCCCCCGGTGGCACCGTTGACAAATTGTCCCTGCCCGCGCCCCCACGAACCGTCACAGGATGCTCGATGAGCGGATCGACCGTCACCCCATCGCCCCCAGCGCCAGCGTCGATACTGATTCGGGAAACGGCCCCTGATGCAAAGTCGCGAGAGAGGGCAGGTGTAAAATCGGTCGAAACACGAACTCTAATCACATGGTTTACAAGGGACAGCCTGATTTGATCGAAACTATCCGTTCCGAGGATTGTGAGCAGTCCGGATGAATCCAGACTCGCACTTGCCGCCAGAGTGATCCGATGTTCGAGGCTCTCAAGCTGTGCGCGAAGCAATGTGGAGGTACGCATGATTCTAACCCAGATCGAAATCTAAGAACGACTATAACTCGTACGCACCGGCAGTCCGCCCTGTTGTCGGACGCGCTGTGCCCCCATCGAAGTCGTCGATGACACCGACGACATCAAAATTGCGTTCAATGGCTCCGCTCACGAGTGTCGGAACTGCGGTGAGTCGCGCGATCGTCGCCTCGGCCTCGAAATCGGCGCTTCCACCGAGTGCGTTCCAGCTTGACAAGGTCGGTGTAGATGTTCCGACCATGTAGGCGGAAGCGGAGTCGAATACGTTGTGGCCCTTTAGAACGGTGCTCCCGGTCGTAATGGCTGCCAGAGCATTGGTCCCGCTCAGTCTGACTGCCTTCGTGCCATTGGGAGCTTCAGCGAATAGATTCCCATAGATGGCGCAATCGCCGTCGCCGGTTCCAAGGCGCTCCAGCCTCAAGAATGAATCCGGTGTTCCAACGTCTCCCCGGTAGCGGATGGTGTTCTGCAGGAACTTGTAGTTCGCGTCGTCGTTGACGCGCATCTGAACGACCCCATAGGGTGAATTCGTGCTTTCAATCAGGTTGTTGCGCAACACGCCAAATTTCGCTCCGCTGCTGTTGCCTTTGACATTGATGAAAATTCTAGCGTCGTTGATTTTGTAGCTGTACGCGCCCGTTGTCCCGGGCGTTGCTTCGGGCTGGCGAATGAAATCGGCATTAGTCTCATTGCTGTCCGCCAAAACCCGATTGCGCTCAAAAACGAAGTACTTGACGATTCCATCGCTGAACGTCGTATTATTGCCCCTCTCGAACTTGCCCACATAAATCTGACCACCGGTGATGCGATTTCCCGTGGCCCAAATGTAATCGCCGTCGTTCAGTCGAATGGTATGCATTCCTTTTCGGTCTGCGCCGCTCGTGTTTCCATCGTCCAGATGATCCTTATCAAGTTGACCGATGAACCTACTCCAATCCGTGACGTTTCGCAGATCGCAATCGGCAATCGTCAGGCGGTCGGCGAACAGCCGCATGTTGTGATCCTTCTGCAGCGTGTCTCCCGTCTTGCACTTGTTGATAAAAACATTCGATCCACCTGCGAGGTATGCAAAGTAGTTGCCTGTCGGTCCAAGTTCTGAACTGTTCGGACTAGAAACGGTCTCGACGTTCTGAATGAGGAACCCATTTAGCGAACTGTGATTGGTGTTCACTCCAAAATTCACATGGTCGTACTTGACGCTCGATATCGAAAGGACGGAACCGCGTGGGTTCAGCACCTGCCCGCGCGGATTGATCGTCTTCTTGTCGGCTGAAATCGCGAGTGAACCGAGCATCCGAATAGAGTTGATGTCGATGAATTGATTGTTCCCATTTGCAGCGTACTCAAGTGCGCTGAACGTCGTACCAGCGCGCAGATCGAATGTTGGGAGAGGAAGCGCTCCGGAGCCGTACGCACTAATCAGCACGTTTGTAAACGCCGGTGAGCTGACACCCCCGCTTCCGATGTTGGTCAAGCGAAACGGTTGAAAAGCAACGTCAGCGGTTCCACTACCGCCCGAATACGGATTGCGCAGCTGAAAGTTGAAAGTGCGATTCCGTTTGAAAAGAATTTTGAAATCCTGTGTAAACCCGCGTTTGAAACAGAACCGTTGAAGGTCTCGAAGTTTGATCGGTTTGGCATCGAGCAGGCCGCGCTCGGGGTCTGGCGGAGTCTGGGTTGGACCTGTGGGAGTGAAATCCGACTCTGAGTGTGCGCCCGTATCCTGATCGCCTGCGACATAAATCGTCCGATTAGCCGAGTCGCGCGCGTTGGCGACCACGCGAACGTACACGGTTGCCGTTTCGGCCTGGCCGGACACAGGTTGAAGCAGCGTGCCCCCCGCAGGAGTGATGTTCATCGCGATTTTGTACTGATTTCCGACGCCTGAGAAGATATGAGCAGCGTTGTATCCGCGGTAGCTCACGACGTTGGTACCACCCGGGGTGGTCGTAATTGACCAGTTGATATCTGCTTGGGGACGGACAGACTCATCTGTCTGATTCGCGAACCAACTCTTGTTTTGCTGGGTATTGGTGTTGGTGCCGACCCCACTGAAATGAAGCGAGTTACCATCGCCAACGAGGATGTATCGACTTCCATCCGGAGCAAGATCACTTACCCCGGAACGCGAATAGAGATCGTCGCGAACGAGCGTGATCGGCGCTGTCACCGTGTTTCTGCTTGCGGTGTCGCTAGTCGACACGTACTCGTACTCCGAGGCTGCGGAAATCGTCAGCCCAGTAAGTGCGTTGGTGCCGCTGCCAACTCGCCGAATGCGGTAGTAATAGTCGCCTGCCGCAGGCAATGTGTCGGTCACGGTGATCGCACCGGACGACACGGAAATGGTCGTGAGATTCTGCGAGAAATCAGACGCCGTGGATCGCTCTAGTTCGACCGCACCGTAGGACGCGATGGACGGTTGATCCCAAGTCAGAACGCGATCAAGCGCGTTCACACCGTTGGCGATGAAAAATGAACCCGCGTTTTGTGGACCGGCAATACCAGCGAAAGCGGATGATACGCTTGAGGAAGTGCTGGGGCTTAACGCGGTCAATCGATAATAATAGATGTGTCCTTCCTCCAATTCGCCGTCGAGCCATTCTGCCTCATACATTTTCCCAGTTAGGATCGACTCTGGAGCTGGAAACGTTGAAGAGGCGTCACGCTCGACGCGCCACGACGACTCGCCCAAATTGCCGTCACTCCAATTGAGAAGCAGCGTCGACGGAGCTGTCGACGACGCGCTGGGCGCCGTTGCGGCGACCAGTCGATCAACGTAGGCACGCGAATGTGCGAAATCTGAACCCGACGAACCAGCTACCGTAAGAACCCCTTCGCCGTCGATATCTCCAGCGCGGATAAACTCGGTAGCGCCGAGGTCAAGCGTCGCCAGGCCGTCGGTATCGAACGTTGTGTCGAGCGTACCGTTTGAATTGTACTTGGCGATTGCAAAGTCGGAATTCGCGCCACCCACGGCAACGATTCGGCCGTCGGCAAGGACGCGCACATCATATGCGGCGGCGTTACCACCGGTGAAGCTTGTGGTTACCGTTCCACTCGAGCCAAACGTGCTATCCAACGATCCGTTGGTGTTCAGCCGGGCGAGCGCGAACTGACCACTGGAACCCGTGCCTTTCACCCCAGCAACGACGAGCTTTCCGTCGCTTTGAACGGCCAAGCCATAACCGCTGTCAGAGGATGTTCCGAAGTCGACGCTTTGCCTTCCGTCACCATCAAATGACGTGTCAAACGTGCCATTCGTGTTGTAGCGCGCGATAAGGAAGTTTCCGTTGAGCTTTCCGGCGATTACAACTTTGCCATCGAGTTGAATCGAATACGCGCAGTTGTCGCTTGCGAACCCAGTGTACTTTTTACCATCTCCATCCCAGCTGGTGTCGAGTGATCCGTTGGTGTTGTAGCGGCAGATGACCACATATGGGTTCCCGCCGGTGTCGCCACCAATCCCAGCAGCATAAATCTTGTTTGTCGCGGGATCGAGAACAACGCTCCACGCCGTGTCAATGCTCGCGCCGAGGTCAGTGAAGACCTTACCGTCGCTGTCGAACGTAGTGTCCAGTGAACCGTCCTCATTCAGGCGGGTCAACGCCCAGTTTCCGGCGGATTCACCAACCACGACAATCTTTGCGTCGGGTTGGACCGCAACACCGTGTGCAATGTCGGTGCCGCCGAGATTCAGTACAAGTTTGCCGTCGGTATCAAAAGCCTCGTCCAATGAACTATCGCTGCTGTATCGCGCGATGGCAAAGTCGTTGCCCGTGCTTCCAACAACCACCGACTTGAAATCTGGCTGGATCGCCACGTCGAACACAGTGTCGGTCGAACTCGTCCCGATATCGGTCGTAATGAAGCCCCCGTTGCCATAGCTGAAATCTGAAAACCCGAAGTGGAGGCGAGACTCCAGGAAATCGGTGCTAAATACGGCCATAGCGGCCCGATTTCTTGGATCAAAGGCATGCCCGTTGCTGACGGACGGACGGAACAACGAGCACATCTTTGCCGCCGATGAATTGAAGAAAGCCGAGAACACAAGAACCACCCTTCACGCCCCGAGGCCCCGTTGAACCCTGCGGCATTGGTGGGTCGCCGATGCCGCTGATGCTGTGCGCCGAGAGGTCGGTGCCGACGCGTCAAGAACCCTTGGCAGCCGAGCCGGCGGGTCGGGTCGGGTCGCTCGACTGACATCTCGATGATCGCGCGCGGAGCGGACGTTTGTCAAGTCGGAGTTGAAGCATTTGCGGCCGATCGGCCGATTTCGAAACGGATGTTCCGGCGAGTGGCAGCGGGGTTTTCGGCGAGAGATTTCACATTCATCCGGCGAATTCTCTTGTGAGGAGTTAACTCGTCTCCGCATCCACCCGATACCTCCAAGATAAGGCGATATCTCGGCCCGCGTGGGCCTCGTGTCGCCTGTCCTTTTTCTATTAGAAAGGGAAGGATGCGACATGGCGATCAAGGATTATCTGCCCAAGAAGGATGAGGCGTTGCGGGCGTGGGCGGTCAATTTTGGGGCGTTGATCGATGCGACGCCTGAGGCGTTTGGGGTGACTAAGGTGATCAGTTCGGAGTTCGTGACGAAGCAGCAGGACTGCAGCACGAAGCTGCAGGCGGCGAGCCTCAGACTGCCGGCCTCGCTCGTTTTCTAGCCCGTCCCTCCGTGCCTCTCCGCCTCTGTGCCTTCGTGCCTCTGTGCCCCCGTGCCTATCTCCCTATCTCCCCATCTCCCTATATGCCTCCGTGCCTCTTCCCCGGCGTGTCGGCACGCCTTCATTCCATCTCCGCGGTCTTCACCGCCCGGCGATCTTCGGCGCTGACGATGGCGGCCTCCAGCACTTGTTGCGTTTTGTAGGCGTCTTCGAAATCGGGCATGGGCACGACGGGTTTTTTGCCGGCGATGATGTTGAGCATGTCGGCGGTCTGGTTGATGAAGCCGTGTTCGTAGCCGAGGATGTGCGCGTCCGGCCACCAGTTGCCGGCGTAGGGGTGATCGGGGGCGTGGGTGGCCATGATGCGCGTCCACCCCTGAACCTTGCGCTCGGCGGTGGCGTCGTAGTAGTCGAGGTAGTTCATGTCTTCGAAGTTGAAGCGAATGCTGCCCTTGTCGCCGTTGATTTCGATGCCGTTTTTGTTCTGGTTGCCGGTGGCGAGGCGCGTGGCTTCAAAAGTGGCGATGGCGCCTTGCTTGAAGCGAGCGAGAAAAAGCACGGCATCATCGACATCGCCTTTGCCTTTGCGTTTTGCGCCGCGCGTGCCGCCGGCGATTCCGCCGCGGGGGCCTTCGTCGACGATGGCGCGCTCTTTGATAAACGTTTCAGCGATGGAGCCGACGACTTCGGTGATTTCATCGCCGGTGATGAAGCGGGCCATGTCGATAATGTGGGCATTGAGGTCGCCATGTGCCCCGCTGCCGGCGTATTTCTTTTGGAATCGCCAGAGTAGCGGCACGTCAGGCCCGCCCCAGTCCTGCAGGTAGTGCGCCCGCACATGGTAGATGCGGCCGAGCCTGCCGGCGCGCGCGAGTTGATGCGCCAACGCCACCGCGGGGCAGCGGCGGTAGTTGTACCAGACGAACGTCTTGCTCTGCTTGGCGCGCCTCGCCGCGACGAGCATGTCGCGGGCATCGGCGAGCGTGCCGGCGAGCGGCTTTTCGCAGGCAACGTGCTTGCCGGCCTCGAGCGCGGCGATGGCCATCTCTTTGTGAAGGTGGTTGGGTGTGCCGATGTCGACCAAATGAATCTGCGCGTCGGTCACCGCGGCGCGCCAGTCGGTGGTGGCGTGCTTCCATCCCCATCGCGACTGAAACTCGCGCAGCTCGGCGAGGTTGCGCCCGCAGATGGTGTGCATGACGGGGTCGCGCGGGCAATCAAAGAACTTGCCGACTTTCAGAAACGCATTGCTGTGGGTCCGGCCCATGAACTTCTGACCGACAAGGCATATGTTGATTGGTTTCATCCCTACTATTCTCCAGCTTAGACGGTTCAACCGCCGCAGATTAACGCAGATGAACGCAGATGAAAGAGGCAGACTTTGCAAAGCGGTGCGGCGCGTTCTCGAATCTCGGGCGTTCCTTTGAAAAATCCGCGTTGATCGGCGCTAATATGCAGGTAGAACTTTTCCGGGGTTGAAGCGTGTAGGAGGAAGATGAATACCATGATCAAATCCATTGCCGCCGTCGCGGGCATCGCGGCTTGTGCGCTTGTTGCACAAGCCGAGCCACCCGAAGCTATCAACCTTCGCAAGACCGTTACCGTCGGTGTGTTTGAGAAAACCAAAGACGCGGTTGTGAACATCTCGGCGACCAAGCGTGTGCGTCAGCGCGTCAGCGCGTTTGGGGGCGATCCGTTCTTTGAACAGTTCGGGCCGGGGCAGATCGTCGAGCGCGATGCCGGCTCGCTGGGCAGCGGTTTCATTGCGCATCCCGATGGGTATGTGATTACGAACCATCATGTGATCGACCGCGCGCGCACCGTGACGATCGAGCTGGCCGACGGTCGCAAACTACCCGCGGAGGTGATCAGCTCTGATGCCGAGGCGGACCTTGCTGTGCTGAAAATCGGGGAGACGGGGCCGTTCCCCACACTTCCGCTCGGCGATAGCAGCGACCTGATGATCGGCGAGCCGGTGATCGCAGTCGGCAACCCGCTCGGCTACTCGCATAGTGTGAGCACAGGAATTGTCAGCGCCTTACACCGAGAGCTGCCCATCAACCAGCAGATATCGCTGAAGGACGTGTTGCAGACCGATGCAGCGATCAATCCCGGCAACTCCGGCGGGCCGTTGCTGAACGCATATGGGCAGGTGATCGGCATCAACACTGCCATCCGGGGCGACGCGCAGAACATCGGCTTTGCGATTCAGGTCAACACGCTTCGCGATCTCATTCCGGAGTTGCTATCGCCTAAACAGACGGCCAAGCTCGATCTTCCGCTGCAACTGACCGAACGGCGCGCGCTAGCGGCGCCGGCAACGGTCACACCGGAGGTGACGCTCGGCGGCAAAGCCGTGAAGAAGGTGAATGGCCGCGAGGTGCGCGATATCCTCGATGCGTATGTGCAACTGTTGAAGTTAAGCGACGGTGATCAGGTGAGCATCGAGCTGATCGACGGCAGCACGGAAACCGTCGCGGCCAGGCAGTTACCGCTTCCCGAGGGCCTGGCGGTTGCGCGCGATCGGTTGGGGCTGAAGCTTGAGATGCTCACACCGGCGCTTTCGCAGAAGTATGGCATTCCTGTCGAGAATGGCATGCTGGTGATGGAGGTGCTAGCGCGCTCCCCCGCTGCCCGGGCCGGGGTGCAGCCGGGCGATGTGATTGTGCAGATCGGGCGATACATCGTCCGCAATGAAAGTGACTTTTCGGGATTGATGAACGCCCTGCCGCAATCGGGGCGCATCCGTTTCGGCGTGGTGCGCCAGAACGCCGTGGGGTCGATTTTTGTGACATTGTAGCCAGCAGTCGCCGCAGATATTGGTTTCGCACCGATGAGAGTCGTGCTTGCCCCTGACAAGTTCAAGAATTGCCTCTCCGCCGTGCGCGTGGCTGATGCGATGGCAATTGGCGTCCGGAGAGCGCGCCCCGATGCAGTTATTGATTGCTGCCCAATGTCCGACGGTGGCGAGGGATTTGTTGATACGATGCTTCGCGCCTGCGGTGGCGAGCGCGTCACCCGGCGCGTCACCGGCCCCCTGCCCGAAATGAAGGTCGATGCGACGTTTGGGATGCTTCCCGATCTGACGGCGGTCCTCGAGATGAGCAGCGCATCGGGCATTGAACTGCTGACCGACGTTCGCGACCACAATCCGGAAGCCACCACCACTTTCGGGACAGGCGAACTTCTGCTGGCCGCGGTGGAGGCTGGGTGCCGGAGAATCGTCCTCGGAATCGGGGGTAGTGCGACGATCGACGGAGGCATCGGCTGCTGCCACGCGGCCGGTCTGCCGGTACTGCTCGATGGCGGTGAGCCGACCAGTCTCACCGAGCCACTGTGCGGCCGAGACTTGCCTCGCGTGGTGCGCATCAAGTCGCACCGTGGCGACAAGCTATCGGGCATTGAGATCACGGTTGCATGCGATGTATCAAACCCGCTTTTCGGTGACACCGGGGCGGCGCGCGTGTTTGGGAGACAAAAGGGCGCGACCGACGCGCAAATCAACCTGTTTGATGAGTGGCTGAGATTACTTGCAATCCGCTGCAATGTAGAAGACATCGCTCTGCGGCCGGGGGCCGGTGCCGCGGGTGGGTTGGGCTTCGGGATGATGGCATTTTTTGCAGCAGGGATGCGGCCTGGCGCCGAACTTACCATCGATGCCACGCGCCTGCGCGATCGCCTCCGCGGTGCCGACTTGTGTATCACCGGCGAGGGCCGATTCGATGCAGCCAGCATGGCAGGTAAAATGCCCGTTCGCGTGGCCGCAGCATGCCGGGAGGCTGCCGTGCCGTGTGCTGCGATCTTCGGGTGTTACGATGATCGGCTTGAACATCCGTTTCGCTCACTCGTCAGCGTGCGCGAGCGCACCCAGACGGAAGCCGAAGCAATCGCGCGTGCCGAAGAATTCCTCGCTGAGGCATCGGAGCAACTCGCGGCCGATGCCAGTAACCACTCCGCGTAGGGTAGCGTCTTCTACAGGCGGCAAGGCTCGGCAGAGAAGCGATGTCCTAGGGCGTGAATGTGTGCGCTGGACGTCCGTTCATTTGTTTCGCGGCGCGCTGGCAGCGAACAGTGGGTTGCTGATCTGCACGTTGCCCGAAGCCGGCGTTTCAGCGGCTGGCGAGCGGGTTGGCGCTGGGCCGACAATCGGGAGTGCCTCTGTCAGCGGAGCATCGGCGGGGGCAACATCGGGGCGATATAGCTTGCCATTAAACGCCTTTTGGTACTCCGTCCAATTCCCTTCAGAAACGCCTTCGCCGCGGGTGACGCCGAGGCTCATCATCAACTTCGCATCCATGTTCTCAATCATGTGCACAGCGATCGCTTCCGGCGTGCTGGGCAGCCGGGGTGAGCCAAACTCATACTCGCCGTGATGCGACAGAATGATGTGCTGCAAGACATCGATGAGGTTGCGCGGAATCGTCTCCCCGAGCGTCACTTCGGCCGCCTTGGCTTTCTCCTCGACCCACATGGCGCTTTTAACAATGTGCCCTACCAGTTGGCCACCATCGGTGTAACCAAAGGCGGTGACGTAACTTAGCTCCCACGTCTTGGCGATGTCGTGAAGAAACACACCCGCCAGGACCAGATCGCGGTTAAGCCCGGGGTAAAACTTCACGACAGCATCGGCCACTTCGAGCGCGTTAAGTGTGTGCTCGAGCAGCCCGCCGATGTATGCATGATGGAAGCTCATCGCCGCGGGGGCGCGTGCGAAATTTCCCATCAGCTCCTTATCATCCAGATATGCCTGCAACAGTGCCGCGACGTGCCGGTTCTGCACGCTGCCAAGCAGCTCATCCACCTTTGCCAGCATTTGCGGAATGTCTTTTTCTGTTGTCGGCAGCAAGTCGGCAATGTCGTAGCTGCCCTCAATCGCCGGGCCGACCGACTCGATGATCACCTGCAAATTGTTCTGATAGTTTTCAACCCTCGCCCGAATTTTCACGAATCCATTGTCAGGCAGGTAGTTAAAAATCTCACGCGTGGCATTCCACATGCGCGCAGTCAGCTGCGCGGTTCGGTCGGAGATGAAGCCTTTGATGAAATGTTTCCCGTTGGCGGTGGCGGAAAGCTGCTTGTTGGAAAGCACATAGACATCGTCAAGTATGTCGCCCGGTTCGCATGATTTTAGAAAGAGTCGGCGCATCCAGGACGTTGTACGCCGTCCCTTTGGCTAGTTCAACCTTAAAGCCGCTGACCCATTAGCTCCGCAGTTCGTTCCGTTGCCGCCAATTCATCACCGACGACGTAAAACAGAAGGGATTCAGTGCGCCAAGCGAGCATCTGGTGCTTGCTGGTCGGCCCTGCGAGCACAAGGATCTGGCCCGCCTCAAAACTCACTTGCCCCTTGAATGGCTGCACAAAAACGCTGATTCCCTCGCTCGCCGGAGAATCTGATCGATAAAGCGCATGCAGCGTCTCTCCGCCGGTGATGCGACAACCCCCGGCACCAGCGAAGTGGTAGCCGATGGTCGACAGGTCGGGCAGCGACGGATCCGCGCCAAGAAATGCCGCCGCGGGTGTCGCGAGTTCCGCCAGAACACGAGGAAAGCGGCTATCGTAGAAATGGTCCGACATTTGCTGGCAAGTCAGGTGTTTGCGCACCGCCACCAGGATCATGCTCGCCGGCATACCATCCGGTGGCCTGCCGTCCCGAAACTCGATCAGTAGTTCGCCGCGGTCGCCTTGCGCCACGCCGGATTCACCCTCGGGAGCAAGAATGACCCACGAAGCAACCCCGAGCGAGATCATGACTGCCGCTGCAATCGCGAGCTTGGGTGATGCCCACCACCGTCGCTTCGCTAGAGGAAGCACGAGGTGTGCCGTCGGGGGTTGAGAGGTCGCCGGCTCGTCAAACAACGCTTCGACCCGCTGCCGAAGCAGTGGGTTCTGTGGCTCGGCGCGTAGTGTGCGTGCAGCTTGCGATCGGAGTGTCCGCAGCGAATCGATTTCCGCCCTCAAACTGGGGTTGGTCGAAAGAAACGCCTCAACTTCGGCAGCACGCGCCGGCGACAGTTCGCCGTCGGCAAATGCGATCAGTTCCAGCTTGGAAACCGGCCTACTCACGCGTCCACCTCCCCCGTTTGCAGCGGCGCACGAGCGTGAGCACGTGGAAGCGACGTGCTTGCTGTCAGCGCTACCACAAGCTGCTTGCGTGCTCGAGCCAGCCGACTCATCACCGTTCCAATTGGAAGCTCCAGGACTTCGGCAATCTCGCGGTACTTCATCTGTTCGATCGCAAAAAGCAAAAAGCACTCCCGGAGCGGGTCGGGCAAGTCGTGCACTGATTGTTTCAGGTCTCCGTCCACCAAATCCCAATCCAAGTCGGCGAGCTTGGCAACCGAGCCCACAATCTCTTCATCGGCGGGTAGATTCGCGGCATCATCGCCCGCAAGCGATTCAACCGATCTTGCCCTTCGGTCGTTTCGCCAAATGTTGGTCAAAATCTGAAACAACCAGGGTCGAATGCCAGCCGGGCGAAGCTCGAACTGCAACTGTGCTTTCAAGGCGCGCAAGAATGTCTCCTGCACGAGGTCATCGGCCTGCGTGCGGTTCCCGGCTAGGTGATACGCCATGCGATAAAGAGAATCGAACTGCGCCAACGCAAGTGCGCGAAACGAAGCGCAAGGCATGGCCTGATCATTCGACAAATCACTCATCGCAGCCGTATCGTACGGCTCATTTCGACGCAACGACAAATTCACCACCGAAATCTGCACTCCAAGGGAATAACACCTTTGCAACTGGTGTTATTCCCCGGCACGCCCGATTCTGCGTCGCCGATATGTCGGTGGCCGGGGCGTGCGCGATTCTCTGCTCTATGGAGGTTTCATGAAAAAGCTCGCATTTTTGTCCGTCGGCGTCATCGTGGGTTTGTCGACGGGTGCGTCTGCGGTGGTCGTGCCGGTGCAAGTCACCGTCGAGAACCTGGCTCCAGCCAACAGCATTTCGTTTGCTCCGTTACGGTTCGGTTTTGGCAATGGCACATTCGATAGCTTTGACAACAACGCCGTGGCTTTCTTGCTCGGTTTTCCAACGATTGCCGATGCTCCGATTGTAACGATCGCCGAAGGCGGATCAGGCGCAAACTGGTTTCCGGCTTTCCAGGCCGCCGAGCCGAACGCCAACCTCGGCACGGTCACCGGCCCCGGCGGGCCGATTCTTCCCGGGCAAACCAACTCAGCGACCTTCATGATCGATACCTCGAATCGATTTTTCACATTTGGCTCAATGGTCGTGCCGAGTAATGACCACTTCATCGGCAACGCCAACCCCCAGCAGTATGAGGTGTTTGACGGCAGCGGTAATCTGGTCCTTGCAAGCATCTTGCAACGCGGCAGCCAAATCTGGGATGCGGGCTCCGAGACGCAGAACCCCGCAAATGCAGCATTCCTCGTCGGCGGAGTGAACGATCAGCGGGAGAACGAGAACAACCCTGTCACCTTTAACTTCAGCAACCTCAATGCTTTCAACGGCCTGCAAACTGCACCGGGATACATCTTCGACAGCGGTTTGATCACCGGTAACTCGGACGTGTTTCGTATCTCATTCACCGTCGTGCCCGAACCTGCAACCGCGGGGCTTTTCGCCGGCACCGCGGGACTACTTGCCCTCCGCCGACGACGCGCCTGACGTCGCTGGATCTGTACCCACAGTATTGCCGGCATACCCACACCCCGGCAATATCTGCACCGAACCCACGGAGGAAATTCTTCCGTGGGTTTTATGCTTGCGCACGGCTCTCGGAGCTACCCCGGTTCCTTGCGCAAGTAGATCGTCTCGCCGCTGGTATGTTTCAAGTCACCCACAACGCACGCCGCAATCACCCCCGCCACATCCTCAGGAGGCATGGTCTTACTTTTGGGCCATGCCGTCTCATCGAGAAGGGCGCGAAACATTTTTGTCTCAGTCGAACCGGGCGCGATCGTGTGTACGCGAATGCCGTGCGGCGCGCCTTCGCGTGCCAGCGTCAACCCAAGAATGTTCACGCCAGCCTTGGCCGGGCCATAAGCAACAAATCCTGGCCGAGGGTCTTTCGCTGCCATAGATGAGACATTGACGATCACGCCACCCCCCTGCTTCACAAATGTCGGCCAGCACGCTCTGCTCATGGCAAATGCACTCGTAAGATTCGCGTCGAGCACCTTGCGAAACTCTTCGATGGAGGTCTGCTCGATCGAAAGCATCGGCGCGTAGCCGGCGTTATTGACCACGGCATCGATTCTGCCGAAACGTTTGATCGATTCCGCGACTATCCGCTCGACATCTGAATCGCTCGTCACGTCCGCGGGGACGATGAGCGACTTGCCGCAGCGGGTCGCTGCGTCCGCTAGTTCGGTCTCATTTCGTGAAACCAGCACGACGGCATACCCGCGACCGCTCAGCTCGACCGCGGTCGCTCGTCCGATTCCCCGGCCGGCGCCGGTAATGATCGCTACGGGTTGGTTCATCGTTCCTCACGTACAGTTGAATCTGCCGAAAGAATCGCTGCGCAGACCGCTTTGCCCGGCAACCTAAACCAATCACGCGGTTTCGACAGTGTCGCAGGCAATCTCTGCCACGGTCGCATGCGTCTGGCCAGGCGAAAGCATCAGGTGGTTGTCGGCGGCGTTGGCGGTTTCGATGCAACACATTTTCTGCCACTCTTCATCACCGAAATCAACGAGCGATTTCGACTTATCGACCCACGGGTTCCAGATGATGGTCGATCGCGAGCCGTGCTTGGAGACAGTGATGCATCGACGCATCACAGGATCCGTCAGCTTGCAGACGGATTCGGAGTGAAGGTAAACGCGATCTGTCTCGCCGGTGAACCGAATCGCTTCCGACGGCTGCTGTTTGCGCTCACCGCCTGCCACTTTATCGATGTATGTGGCACCAGCCAGGCCATCGATGCTTACCTGACGGCTGTCGCCCACACAGAGATATGTATGCAGGGCATCTTCAATCCTCGCCGGCGCGTCCGAGCCGTTCTTGGTCTGTAACGATAGCTTGAGATTCAAGCCAACCTCCACTTCGAGGCCGACGCTCAACCCGCCCGCCTGACTATCCAGCCGGAGCCGCGTGGTTTTGGAGTCGACCACAATCGCCGATGTCATCTGCCACGGCTTGTTGCGCACCAACCCGTGCTGCCCCGCCTTGGGATCGTCCCATTTGGGTCCGAACCAGGGCCAGCAGATGGGCACCCCACCCCGGATGGCTTTGCCTTCCTGAAACAGCGCCTCAGAACTGACGAAAATCACTGGCTCATGCCCCCGGCGCTGAAAATGCGTCAGCGTCGCCCCAAGCAGATATATCTCCGCGACCGCCGCCGCGTTTTCAATGGCGATCAGCGGCAGACCGCCTCGGCCTTCCTTAAAGGTGACTCCCGGCACACCAAACCTCTCCTGCAACGCTTGGATCGTCATGATGGCTCTCAGAATACCCCCCACAGCCCAAGTCTGCCACGATGAGCAGTGGAGAAGTAAAGCCTGTCATTATGACACCCGGTTACGGCGCCAGACTGAAGATTGCTCAGCCCGCAGCAGTGTACATAAGTTGCATAACCATATTGAAGGCAATCACTTACAACCAATCAGCAGCAAACTGTTGCGTGCTGGCACCGTATTCGCTTCCTTGCCATCGCCGTCGGAGGGAGCCCATGGTTGCTCTCCGGGGAAAGAAATCACATAACTACAGACAAAACAAGGAGATACAATCAATGGCCGCCAAGCTCATTACCTTTGATGCCGATGCCCGAAAGTCACTCTTGGAGGGCGTGACCAAACTAGCCCGCGCCGTGAAGGCGACTCTAGGGCCAAAGGGCCGCAACGCGGTTATCGACAAGGGCTGGGGGGCGCCCACCATCACGAAGGACGGCGTGACCGTCGCAGAAGAAGTCGAGTTGAAGGACAAGTTTGAGAACATTGGTGCCAAGCTGGTGAAAGAGGCCGCGAGCAAGACCTCCGACGTCGCGGGCGACGGAACAACCACCGCCACCGTACTGGCTGAAGCAATCTTCAAGGAAGGCTACAAGGCCCTGACCGCAGGCGCTGATGCAATGGCATTGGCTCGCGGCATTCGCGCTTCGGTCGTCGCGGTTGTGAAAGACCTGGAGAAGCAGAGCCGCAAGATTGATGTCAGCAAGAAAGATGACATCGCCAATGTCGCGGCAATCAGTGCCAACAACGATCGCGAGATTGGCACCACGATGGCCGATGCGTTTATGAAAGTCGGCAAGGACGGCGTGATTACCGTCGAAGAGGGCAAGAGCCTCAATACCGAGATCGATGTTGTCGAGGGAATGCAGTTCGACCGGGGATATCTCAGCCCGAATTTTATCACTGACACCGACGAATTGGTGTGCGAACTTGAAAAGCCCCTCATCCTGATTTTTGAAGACAAGATCAGCAGTGCGCACAAGCTCGTGCCACTTCTCGAAAAGATCATGAAGGCAAAGAAACCGCTCCTAATCATCGCCGAAGATGTGGAGAGCGAAGCACTGGCCACACTGGTCGTGAACAAACTGCGCGGGATCCTGAACGTGGCAGCGGTCAAGGCACCGGGTTATGGCGATCGCCGCAAGGCCATGCTCGAAGACATCGCCGTACTCACCGGCGGCACCGCGGTGATGAAAGACCTGGGCGTCGAGCTTGACAAAATCGAGCTTGACCAACTCGGCACCGCGAAGAAAGTGACCATCGACAACGACAACACGACAATCATCGAGGGCGCAGGCGAAACCAAGGCAATTCAGGCGCGAATCGAGCAAATCCGCAGGGAAATTGAGACTACCACGAGCGATTACGATCGCGAGAAGCTCCAGGAACGCCTCGCCAAGCTCGCCGGCGGTGTCGCACAAATCAATGTCGGCGCCGCTACCGAGGCAGAACTGAAGGAAAAGAAGAGCCGCATCGAAGACGCACTGCACGCCACCCGCGCGGCAGTGGAAGAAGGCGTCGTCGCCGGTGGCGGCGTGGCGATGGTTCGGGCCACCCGGGCTTGCAATGGCAATCTCAAGCTCGAAGGTGATGAAAGCACCGGCAGCAAAATCGTCCGCCAGGCCCTTCTCGCTCCCTTAAAGCAGATAGCAGAAAACGCAGGCGTAAGCGGCAGCGTGGTTGTCCGCAGAGTCTTGGAAAGCAAAGATACCGAAGGCTACAACGCACTCACCGGCGATTATGTTGATATGTTCAAAGCCGGCATCATCACCCCAACCAAGGTCGAACGCACCGCCCTGCAAAATGCAGCTGAAGTTGCGATCCTCCTGCTAACCACCGATTGCATCGTCGTAGAGAAGCCCAAGAAAGCCGGTGCCGGCGACGACCACGGCCACGGCGGCGGGGGTGGTATGGGAGGTATGGGCGGCGGCATGGGTGGAATGGGCGGCATGGGCGGCATGGGGATGGATGACATGATGTAGTCACCGGAGGCCCGTGTTCGCAACCGACGCCTGATTCAATGAAACAATTCATCATTGCAGAACGAAGGATCATAAAATGAAACTCAAACCCCTAGCAGACCGCGTTGTCGTCCGTCAGACCGAAGCTGAAGAGAAGACCAAGAGCGGTCTTTATCTTCCCGATGCCGCAAAGGAAAAGCCCACCAAAGGCAAAATCGTTTCCGTCGGACCGGGCAAGCTTGACGACAATGGTAAGCGCACCGAGGTCGGCGTGCGCGTTGGCGATGTCGTTTACTATGGCAAGTACGCTGGAACCGACGTGGAAATCGACGGGCAGAAGTTCGTTATCCTGCGCGAAAGCGATCTTTTGGGCGTTCTTGAATAAGTTGCTGGTTGCTGGTTGCTTGTTGCTGGTGAAAGCAGCGGCAGCCGGACAGCCCTGGCAACGGTACGAAACAAGCAACCAATAACTAGCAACCGGAGTGAATTATGGCCGCAAAACAAATGAAATTCGATGTGGATGCCCGTGGCGAAATCGCCGCTGGCTTGTCGCAGTTGGCTCGCGCCGTCAAGGCAACCCTCGGACCCCGCGGGCGCAACGTGGTGCTGCACAAGAGTTGGGGAAGCCCGCGCATCACAAAAGACGGCGTGACCGTCAGCAAGGAAATCGAGCTGCCGCAGCCGTTTGAGAATATGGGCGCGAAGCTCATCAACATGGTCGCCAGCAAAACCGGCGATGTGGCCGGCGATGGTACGACGACGGCGACAGTTTTGGCCGAGGCAATCTACACCGAGGGCCTGAAGTATGTTACCAGCGGCGCGGCGAACCCGGTTCAGGTGCAACGAGGCATCCTTAAAGCCGCCGAAGTCGCCGCCGACGCCATCACTGCGCAATCCAAGCCGGTGAAGGGTTATGACGACTACAAGAAAGTCGCGACCATCAGCGCCAACGGCGATGAGCTCATCGGTAAGCTGATGGCCGACGCCATGCAGAAAGTCGGCAAGGAAGGTGTGATCACCGTCGATGAGGGCAAGGGAACTGAAAGCGTTCTCGAATACACCGAGGGCATGCAGTTTGATAAGGGTTACCTGTCTCCCTACTTCCTCACCAACCCGACCACGCTCGAGGCCGTGCTGGAGGATGCGTACATACTTCTGCACGAAAAGAAGATCAGCAATCTCGCTGAGCTGCTCCCGCTCTTAAACAAAATCGTCGGCGGCAGTCGGCCGTTGCTCATCATCGCTGAAGATGTTGAGAGCGAAGCTCTCGCAGCCTTGGTCGTCAACAAGCTCCGCGGCGTGCTCAAGGTGTGCGCAGTGAAGTGCCCCGGCTTCGGCGACCGCCGCAAGGCCATGATGGGCGATCTAGCCACCGTCACCGGCGGCAAGTTCATCAGTGAAGATTTGGGACTCAAGCTCGAAAGCGTCGAGCTAGACGACCTTGGTTCTGCCAAGCGCATCGTCGTAGACAAAGACAATACACTCATTGTCGAAGGTGCCGGCAAGAAGAAGGAAATCGAAGCCCGCTGCGACCAGATTCGCAAACAGATCGATTCGACCACCAGCGACTACGACAGGGAAAAGCTCCAGGAACGCCTCGCCAAGCTCACCGGCGGTGTCGCGGTGGTGAAAGCTGGGGCGAACACGGAGACCGAGATGAAGGAACGCAAGGACCTCATCGACGACGCCCTGCACGCGACAAAGGCTGCCGCCCTCGAAGGCATCGTCCCCGGCGGTGGGGTTGCGTTCCTCCGCGCAATTGAAGCTGTTGAGGCGGGAAAGAGTAAGGTCAAAGGCGATGAAAAGCTCGGCTTCGACATCATCGCCGAAGCCCTGCGTGCCCCCGCCCGCCAGATCGTCGATAACGCCGGCGAGGACGGCGAAGTCGTCGTCGCCAAGATTCTGGAAAACAAGAGTGAAACCTATGGCTACAACGCAGCCACCGAAGAGTGGGGCGACATGTTCAAGATGGGCGTGATCGACCCGACTAAGGTTGCCCGCACCGCATTGCTAAACGCGGCTTCGGCGATTGGTCTTGCGCTAACGACCGATGTGCTCATTACCGAACTGAAGGAAAACAAAGGCGAGAAGCTCGAGCCGGTCGCGGGTGCGGTCGTCTAGATGGACGACTACCCGCAACCTCTCCCGGTGCTCCGGGAGAGGGTTGGGGTGAGGGTTCGTTCGGCAAAAGAATGGCGCGACTTCGCTTCTGGCTACGAGTAGCTTTGCTGATTTTGCTCATCCCGTTCGCTGTGGCAGCAGTTTTAGACTTTGATTGGATCGATCAATTTGGCTGGTGGAATGCGGTCTTGATTGTGCCATTTTCTCTTTCACTGCTGATATTGAACGGGATTAGCAATGTGGAGACCGTGTCATCGATTGAGGATCAGATCGAGCGAGTTGCCAGGGAACGCACCGCCTCATTTTTTGGAAGTGCGGCAAGCTTGATTCCGCTGGTGTTGTCTCGAGATTGATTGCAACCATCATCATTTTCGTGGGCATGGCGCGCGATTGGTGGTAGTCAGGATGATGACGGGTGGAGGGATTGGATGAATTGCGCGATAACCCTTAGCTGCGACGAGGGCGGCATGTGGATCGCGGAATGCCTGTCGATCCCCGGCTTCGTGAGTCAAGGTAAGACAAAAGTTCGAGCGGTTGCGAACGTGAAGAAAGCAGTAAAGGTTTGCCTTGAAGTTCGCGCGGAAAAGGGCTTGCCCCTCACCGTCGAGACGCAACAGGTCGAGGTGAAGGTCTGATGGGCTCGCATGTTCCAGTGATCAGCGGCCGGAAGGTAGCGCAAACTTTCCAGCGATTCGGCTGGACGGTTGACAGGCAGCAGGCCAGTCACATCATTATGACGAAGGCCGGAGAGGTCGTCTCGCTTTCCGTGCCAGACCACAAGGAAGTTGCCCGCGGCACACCTCGCAATTTGATTCGTGCGGCGAATGTGACGGTCGATCAGTTCCTTGCCGCCCTGTAGCCGATAACCCAGGTATGTCCGTGGCAACAACTAAACGCGATTATTACGAAATCCTCTCCGTCACCAAGACCGCTGACAGTGAGGAGATCAAGCGCTCATATCGTCGGCTGGCGATGAAGTATCACCCCGACCGCAATCCGGGCGATACCCAGGCAGAACTGCACTTCAAAGAGTGTGCCGAAGCGTATGAAATCCTGTCCGATCCCAACAAGCGCCAGCGGTACGACCAGTTTGGGCATCAGGGCGTCCAAGGCCAGCATGATTTCTCGCACATGGATGTCGGCGACATCTTTTCGATGTTCGAGGACATCTTCGGCGGCGGGTTTGGCGGAATAGGTGGCGGGCGCGGCGGCGGTGGACAACGGCGGGCGCAACGCGGGTTTGATCTCGAAACACAGGTCGAATTGACTCTTAATGAGGTTCTCAGCGGCTGCGAAAAGTCGATCGAATTTGAAAAGCAAGACCTCTGCTCTACCTGCGATGGTACCGGCGCAAAGCAGGGTTCGAAACCAGTCTCCTGCGGCCAGTGCGGCGGGCAGGGTCGCGTCGCGCAGCAGGGCTTCGGCGGAATGTTCCGCATGGTCACCACCTGCCCCAATTGCCGAGGCCGCGGCACCGTCATCAAGGACTTCTGCAAGTCCTGCGGCGGCACCGCAAGGCAGCTTCGCAAGAAATCTGTTTCGATCAAGATTCCAGCTGGCGTACACGAGGGTCAGGCGGTCCGCATTGCCGGCGAAGGAGAACCCGGCGAACCCGGCGCCCCGGCCGGCGATCTGCACTGCTATATCGCCGTCAAGCCGCATCAACTCTTCAGCAGGCACGGAAACGACATCGTTTGCCAGGTGCCGATCAGCTTTACGCAGGCGGCTCTCGGGGCGGCGATCGATGTGCCGACGCTGAAAGGGACCGAATTGCTGGAGGTACCTTCCGGCACGCAACACGGCGAGATGTTCAAACTGAAGGGCAAAGGCCTGCCCGACTTGCGTTCGCACCGCACCGGCGACCAGGTTGTGCAGATCCTGCTGGAAGTGCCCAAGAGGCTTAGCGATAAGCAAAAGCAGCTTCTCAGAGATTTTGCCGCAACGGAAGATGTCGATGTACTGCCGCAGAAGAAGGGCTTTTTGGAGAAGATTAAGGGAGTCTTTACCGGAGATGCATAGGATCCGTGCCTGCTACCCCGTACGGCGGACTCAGAATGTACGCGGTAGAGTGCAGGGGCTGTGAAGCTCCGAGAATCACTGCGGGCCACCGGTCAAGGAGCTGTACCAGTCACTAAACGACCTCGAACAACATGAGTGAACACGATCACAACATCACCGACGACGAGCCGAACCTTGACGATCTCGCCAACGCCGCCGAGGCTGAAGCACAGGCCGCGGGCAGAAGCGGGGTTGAGGGCGCCAGCAATGAGCTGATCGAAGCGCGCGCGCAGCGCGATGATGCGCTCAATCGGCTTGCCCGAATTCAGGCCGATTTCGCCAACTCCCGCCGCCGGCTTGAGGCTGATGCCGAACAGCGGCAACAGTACGCCAATAGCGCGCTGATCAAGGCGCTACTTCCAGCGATCGATAACTTTGAGCGCGCACTCGCAGTCGAGGCTGCCACTGACACCGCCAGCGTGCTGAAGGGGTTACAACTCGTTCACGATCAAATATTGGCGGTGTTGGCTCAGCAGCAGGTGGCACTCATTGCACCATCTGAAGGAGACGCGTTTGATCCGAACATGCATGAAGCGGTGATGCAGCAGGACAGCGACAAGTATGCCGAGCCCGCCATCTTGCAAACGCTGCAAAAGGGCTATGCGCTGCGCGGGCGAACGCTCCGGCCAGCCAGTGTAATCGTATCCAAGGCACAATAAAACACTCATGCCGACATACGACTATAAATGCGAGAAGTGCGAGCACGCGTTCGAGGCGTTTCAGTCAATCACCGCTGCGCCGCTGAAAAAGTGTCCCAGTTGTAAGAAGCCGAAGCTTCGCCGGTTGATTGGAACGGGTGCGGCGCTGCTGTTCAAGGGCGACGGCTTTTACATTACCGACTACCGAAGCGAGAAATACAAAGAGGCTGCTAAGGCTGATTCACCGGCAACCGGCGATTCAGCCAAGCCAGCCGACGCCGCACCCTCGGCCGGTGCGCCGGCGAAAGCCGACGGCGGGGCAAAGTCGCCCGCTGGGCCGCCGGCGAAGGTTGAATCGCCCAAGGCACCCCCTGCGAAAAGTGCGAAGCCTCGCGGAAAGCCGCGATAGCCGGCTGCAGAAGGCTGGTGTTGGATGATATGCCCCATCTGCAAGCGGTCGATTTCCCCCCGCCCGGGCAGTGTACCGGACCGATTCTCTCCATTTTGCAGCGACCGTTGCAAGCTCATCGATCTCGGCCGCTGGCTCGGCGGGAAGTATCAGATTCCCGTGATAGACACCGACGAAGCGCACGATGGAGAAATCGGCGGAGAAATCGGCAGAGACGGAATCGGCCCCGACGACGCAGACAGTAAGGTGTAGCCGCCGTCAACGAGCGCACCATGGGCACTCTGCTCGCTGACAACGGGAATGAACCCGATCGCCGAGCCACATGACTGCCAGCGCCAGACCAAACTGGTGAATGCCCAAATCTGAAGCCTGCTCATCCTGCCGCCGGAGGAGCTGGAGCGGTCGCATCGGGGACACTCGCAGCGGGCAGGGTCTCGCCGAAATCTTCCTCGCTTTGTTCAAGGTAAACATCGTCAAGTTCGGTGGCGTCGACTTCTTTGCGCATCAGGTAATAAATCGAAGTGCTGGCAACGAAGAAAAAGCTGATCGCAAAACCGCCGAGGAGGGCCGCAAGCAAATGCACCCAGCACCAGATAAAAAATGCCCCCAGACTCTGGCCAGCACCCAGCGCAAAGAAGTCGACCGAGTAAGAGAGCCGCCCCGTGATCGTCGGGCCGGGCCAGATCACATTCCAAAGCGGATCGTTGTTGTTCGCGGTGCCGAAGACGAGCATGCCGGCAAAGAAATGTGCAAGCATCAGCAACAGGTCCAAAAAGTAGCGGATGAACATGTAGCAGAGTGCGCCGTAGACAATCGCAACCGCACTGTAAAAAGCCAACCGCCACGGGCGCGCGTAGAGATAGCTGAAGCTGCGGCTGATGGCGTCGAAGCTGTCGGAACCCTCAACGGCGATTGTGGGATACATCAGGTTAAACCCACCGCCGAGGCCGAGAATGACCAGTGCCATCACAAACCCCGCCGCGAGCGCGAGGAAAAACAGCGCACCCACGACAATCGGCCCCAAGAATGGAATATTGGTAATCAACCCACCTACAGCGACAACCAGACCCAGCCCGAGCACAATGAAGAGTGGAATGATCGGTGCGGAAAAGAAGCTCAGAAACTTTGATGTCGAGAATCGCAAAGCCTGCCGAATCGAGATCTTTTCTTCCCGCGCCAGATGCACCGCTGCGATTCGGGCGATCGCCCCGCCAAACACCGACCAGATCGAGAGAAAAGCGAGGAAGAACAGCGAAAAGAAAATTGGATGATGGCGAATCGCCCACACCGGGCCAACCGTAAAAAACCTTACACAGATGTCAATGACGCCCTCACGGCCAATCCATCGCCAGTCGCGCACGGCGGCAATCAGATTATTGAGCAATCCCACCTGCTGACCTACGAACGTCTCAAAGAGTCCTGCACCGCGCGCCGCGCGGGCTTCCTTGTACTGATCGCTGGCCTCCGAATACGCCACCGTAACCGCGCGGTTCGCCGCCTGCTCCGCTGCGGCGAGGGCTTCATCGCGCGCGGTGCGCGCCTCGGATTTCTTGTCTTCCGGCGCATTGGCCAATGCTTCGTCCGCCGACTTTCTGACGTTTTCATAACGCTCGCGGGCGGCCTTCACGTCTTTGTCGCGGTTATGAATGATGGTCCACTTGATATCGCCGAACCGGGCCTGCTCTTTCGATTTGCCCGTCGCGACCAGCATCCGCTCATACTCGGCCTGCGCCTCGCGACGGGCCTCACCCACGCGCTCATGGTACAGGCGGCCGGCGTTTCTTTCGCCCCGCGATGCAGCGTAGATCGCAATCTCACCCGGCACCGCGCGCGATGGCCAGATGGCGTCGAGGATTGACCCGGAAAAGTAAATCAGGATCATCGCCAGCACCGCGAGAATCAGCTTCGACGGATGCACCGCCACTCGAAACGATCGAAAAATCAAGGTAAAGGGGAAGACCGATTTATAGTCGATCCCTCGAACTGTCACCGGGTTGTCTGGCATGTCTGCTTCCTCGTGCGCAAATGTCGTGTCAGGGCCATTGTGCCTCGCAGACAGTATAGTCCCGCCGCGCCCCTGTTCAATTGTGATGCAGCCTCTCGCCTGCTCACGCTTATGCCCGGGTTTGAGTATCATTCCGCGACTTATGAAACGACCCGTCGTTATCTTCGCCAATCCCATTGCCGGCCGAGGGAAGGCCATGGGCATCAGCGAGCAGCTTCAGGCCCACCTGCAACGCGACTTTCATGTCGAGCACTTCTCGCTCCCCGCAAGCGGGGTCGATCGCGACCGCGTGCGATCGCTGGGCCCCTTGCACGCAGTTGTGAGTATCGGCGGCGATGGCACCCTTCAAGGCGTTTCAGAACTGGTCCTCAATGTCTCCGACAATGTGCTCCCGCCGATCCTCATTGTCCCGCTCGGCACAGCAAATCTGGTTGCCAAACACCTCAAGCTACCGTGGCGGCGAACCCGCGATATCGAGCGAATCGGGCATGCGATTGAGGCTCGCAAAATCGTCGAGATCGATGCGTGCCGCTGCAACGGCAACATCTTTCTCGCCGTCGCCGGTGTGGGGTTCGATGCACATGTCGTTCATGAACTTACCAGGCGCCGGACCGGCCCGATTACCAAAGGCAGCTACGTTATTCCGACGATCGATACGCTGCGGGCGTTCAGTTACCCAAAAGTGACAGTCGAGGTCGATGGGAAGACCGTGCACCGAGACGCGCCAGCGTTGGTCTATGTGGGCAACGTGCGAGAGTACGGCACTGGTATTCCCATGCTTCCCGATGCGCGCAGCGACGACGATTTACTCGACATCTGCATTTTGCCCTGCAAGACTCGTGCTCAGGCCGTCAAATGGATGCTAAAGGCGGCTACTGGAATGCATGTACGGGCCGAGGGCGCAGTTTATGTGCGTGGACACAAGGTTATTGTTGACGGTCCTTCACCCGTTCCCATCCAGCTCGACGGTGAAGCCGCGGGCCACACGCCGGCGACAATTGAGTTGATGGACGTCCGGCTGCCGTTTATCGTGCAATAGCTCAGCCGGGCAGATCGTCGAATGCTGTGTCGCGTTCGCTGCCCGCCCGGGGCTACCCCCCTCTTTCCTTCAAACGCCAACATGCTACTTCCGCCTGAACGCTTGTTCGTGATTGCCGGCCCTTGCGTGATTGAATCTCTGGAGCAGTGCCTGCAGATCGGCGCGCATGTTAAGCGCGTATGTGATGCTCTGAACATGACTTATGTCTTCAAGGCCAGCTTTGACAAGGCCAATCGTTCCAGCGGGGCGAGTTTTCGCGGCCCGGGGATGACTGACGGCCTGCTCGTGCTCGACCGAGTAAAGAACGAGCTTGGCGTGCCGGTGTTGACCGACATTCATGAACCAGACCAGGCCGCCGTCGCGGCAAAGGTAGTCGATATCCTGCAGATACCTGCATTTTTGGCCCGCCAGACCGATCTGCTGCACGCCGCCGGGCGAACTGGCAAGGCGATTAACGTCAAAAAGGGCCAATTCATGTCCCCCGCTGAGATGAGCAACGCAGTCTCGAAGATTCGGGAAGCCCAGGGGCTGGCCAACCGCGCTGCCACTGCGCAGGCTGATTCTCCGGCACCCTCGATCTTGCTCACCGAACGCGGCACCTTTTTCGGCTACAATAGGCTGATTAACGACTTTACCGGCCTGCCGCTGATGAAACAGACCGGCTGCCCCGTGGTGTTTGACATTACCCACAGCACGCAACAGCCTGCCGCACAAGGTACGCAGTCGGGTGGAAACCCACAGTTCTCTGCATTGCTGGCACGCGCCGCGGTCGCAACAGGCTGCGTGAGTGGGCTTTTCATGGAATGCCATCCAGACCCGAAGAATGCCCGAAGCGACCCTGCAACGATGCTTGGTTTGGACGAGGTCCAGCCATTGCTTCAAAAGTGCCAGGCGATTCACCAGCTCAATCTGAAGTAAGACATGTCGCAATACGACAACGACCGTGAAGACAGCGAATCCGACGCGCTATCCGACCGCGATCTCCCGCGGGAGGAAGACATGGATCCCGACCCCGACTCCCCTGCCCTGGACCCATGTCCCTATTGCAAGAAACTCATCACCGAAGACGCCGAGTGGTGCCACCTCTGCGGCCAATACATCAGCCGAGAAGACGAGCCACGCCCCGTCCCAATCTGGCTGCTCATCGGCGGTGCAGCGGTGGCAATCATCGTGATGTCGTGGGTGATGCTGCGGAGGTAAGACTCACGCCTTGTCGAATTTTTGCGCTCGAGTTTGGCATTGCTGCTATAATCAAATAGGAGCCATTGAATGACCATCAGGATCGATCCAGAAACCGAGCTTCTTGTCAAATCGCAAATGCAGGCGCATGGCTATACTTCGCCCGCTGAACTGATTGCGGCGGCACTGCAGCAGTTTTCGCAAGACAACTTGGAGATGTGTCCGGAAGACTTGAACGCAATCCTCGAAGTCGGGGTAAGAGAACTTGATGCTGGCGAAGGCGTTCCCGCGGCGAAAGCGATTTTGAATGTTCAGAGTGAACTCCTAAAGCGTCGTCAGCCCAAGCAGCCATGACTCGCCAGCTATTCATTGCGCCGTCAGCACAAAACGACCTTGTGGACATCATTTCTTACATCGAGCGAAGGACGAGCGAAAAGACATCCGACCGCGTGCTGCGCAACTTCCAGCGTGTCTTTACAACATTGCAGTACAGTCCTCATTTTGGACATCAACGAAAAGATGTTCGTAACAAGTCGCTCCGCTTTTACCGGATCTACTCTTATGTGATCGCTTATCGACACGACGAAGCCCGCGTGGAAGTCGTACGGATCATTCAAGGAAGCCGCGATTTCTCGACGGTCTTCGGAGATGCATCTCGGGATTGAAAACACGAACAAAAAACCTCACCCACCTCGATCCCGCTGGGCGCGCTCTCATGGTTGATGTCGGCGCGAAGGCGATTTCCAGGCGCTCGGCGACGGCTGAGGGAGTCATTCGTCTACAGCGGGCGACGGTGCTTGCCATCGCAAAGGGTCAGACACCTAAAGGCGATGTCATCGCGGCCGCCCGGCTTGCAGGCATCATGGCGGCGAAGCGTACCGGGGAACTAATTCCTCTTTGCCACCCGCTGCCCATCGAGAGCGTGAACATACAGATTAACCTTCCCAAACTCGGCCGGTTTTCTGCAACTCTAGTCGAGATTCGTCTGCGCGCCACCGCAACCATCACCGCCAAAACCGGCGTGGAAATGGAAGCCCTCACGGCTGTAAGTGTCGCCGCCCTCACAATTTATGACATGTGCAAGGCAATCGACAAGACGATGCGCATCGACGGCATTCGCCTCATAGAAAAAACAGGCGGAAAAAGTGGCGATTTCGTGGCGGGCGCTTTTGTGCCGCCTTCATCACAATCTGCTACGGCACCAACCACTCGCTCAAAACCGCCCCGCGGTCGTAAGTGATGCGCAGGCGACGGTGGCCTTCGGGATGAATCATTAGCCAGTCAATCTCATTCACAAGACAATTCACAACCGCGAAGTTTTCCCGCCCCACGGCGCGCCATTGCGTCGGGCTGCGGTAAACCATCGGTATGACCGTTCCCGGCGATAGCTCGCCGAGGTAGTTTAACTGGTTGGTCGTGGGCACAGCAGCCCAGGCCGCATCGGCGATCGAGTCGTCCGTGTGAATTGTGGCGACAGACTTTATGCGAATCTGCAGGCGCACCGGCGGATCGTAAAACAACCACACCGCCGATGGATTGCTCCGCAAGGCGGCGCATTTGGGGCTGCGCCGATCCGTCTGGGATGATAGCAACCGGGCTTCTTGCTCGACGGCGCGCAGCACAACCGTCCGCACCGTCGGCGCACCGTCAATGCCGGTAATCGCGACCGCGGGTAGATAAAATGGGTGCGCCCGATGCTTTTGCCCCGCAGTGAGGCGCGACCAGATGTCATTCAGTATCGCACCGGGGTCAAGATCATCGTTCATGAGCAAACCTCCGTGCAACCGATCAGACGCCAGTTAAATCAGCACTCCCACCACGCATGCTCCCATCATCGAAGCGATCGCCCCGCCGGCCATGGCAAGCAAACCGATTCGAGAGAGTTCGCTCCGGCGAGACGGCGCGAGCACGCTGATTCCGCCGATCTGGATCCCCACACTCGCAAAATTGGCAAAGCCGCAGAGGGCATACGTCGCGATCAGTGCCGATCTGGGCGAAAGATAGGCTGCGTTCGTGCGAAACTGCTGTCCCATTTCATTGTAGGCAATGAACTCGTTCAGCACCGTTTTCATCCCAATCAGCCCGCCGACTGTGTGGCTATCCGCCCACGGAATGCCACAAAGCCAGGCCAGTGGCGATGCGATGACCCCCAGCATGCGTTCGAGCGAGACACCCGGCATTCCAACCCATCCCCCGACGCTGCCGATCACCGAGTTTATCAGTGCGATCAGCGCGGTGAACGCAATCAGCATCGCACCGACATTGATCGCGAGGGTGACCCCCTCGCTTGTGCCTCTGGTGGCCGCATCGATCAGATTGGCATCGGCGCGCTCGACTTTGATTGCGGCGCCGCCGACGGTTTGGGGCGTCTCGCGCTCGGGCATGATAAGTTTGCTCACGAGCAGCGTCGCCGGTGCGCTGATGAAACACGCCGCTGCGAGGTGTCCGCCGACGTTTTGCACATGGTCCTTGAGTAGATCGGTGTAGACCACGAGCACGCCGGTGGCAATGTTGGCAAATCCGCCAACCATGATCGCCATCATCTCGCTTCGGGTCGCTCCGGCAAGAAAGGGCCGGACGATCAGCGGGGCTTCAGTTTGCCCAACAAAGATGTTGGCCGCGGTGGAAAGCGTTTCTGCCCCGCTGCAGCCCATGGTGCGACGCATGATCCACGCAAGCCCGTGCACCACCCATGTCAACACGCCGACGTGGTAGAGAATCGCCGTGAGCATCGAGACAAAAACAATCGTCGGCAAGACTGAAAATGCAAAGCTCGCGGCGAGCGTCACAATCCCCACTGTCTTCCCGTCATCGGACTTGACCGGCGCAACCCAATCAACCAGCGAGCCGAAGATCAACCGCGCGCCGGCATTGGAGTATCCCAATAGGCGCTCGATGTTATCCTGCACAACGCGGAGCACGTCCGGGCTGAACACCACAACCGCGCCAAAGGCAAACTGCAGAATCACCCCCCACACCACAACCCGAACGGGAAACGACCGCACCCCGCGCAGCCGACCGATGATAAAGCAGATGAGAATAAAACTCAGCAATCCAAACAGCGATTGCGACCGTTCAAGAAGTGTGCCCGGCGGTATTGCAGGCGCGGCCGAGAGGATCATGTACGGGAGTATAGCCGCCAGGACAGAGCCGTGCGAAGTACATCGCTGTCAGAACCCGCGGCGGGGATTTGGCGCAACTAGATCTACAGGTGTACCCGCCGCGTGTACACCCACCATTCAATCATTAACAGTGGCAGGCCGATACACGCTATGATCCACCACCACAGTTCGAGCCGAGTCTTGCGGCCCTCAGCGGTGATGGTCTCTCCGCTGCCGCCGGGCACGGTTTTGACCGGCAACAGGTTGCTCTCACTCGCATCGAGCAGATTGACCGCAAGCCGCTCGTATTGCGGCACCAGTGGCACCGTTCGGTAAACCCCCACCCGTTCCAACGGCGGCAGCGCAAAATCACCCTCTTCAGGGACGGCGACCTTGGTTGCACCATTCGGACCGACGAGTGCAATTTCCCTGATTTCTCCCGCCTGAGCTCTCGCAAGATTCGAGCGAGGAAGCAGCGGCGAAGCACCAGGCACAAAGCTCTCGCGAACACTTAAGTCGCCGCCGAGTGCCAGAAACTGTAGTGACTGCTGCAGAAAGATCGGAAAACTCACTCGAAGTGGCCAATTGCTCTGCATCAGGTCAAATCCAATGATCAGATGAGTTGAACGCGCTTCGCGGTGCAATACGACTATCGGCCCCTTAACGCCATCGACAAGAGTCTGCGACTCTGCCGGCACATTCAGTTTCAGGGCAAGCCCCGCATAGACCTTGCCAAGGTTAAGGTGCTTCAAGATCGGATGATCTCTTCGCCAATCAAGAACGGTCTGCTCCTCAATCGGAACTGGAGCACCATCTTTCTCTTCCATCGTCACCTTGATGCCACCGGGCACGCCGCCGAAGTAGACGAAGTTACCACTTTCGGGCAGCTTCTTTGGGGAGTGGCGATCAAAGATGATCACATCAAAATCGCCGTGCAGATTCTGATCGAAGTCGGCGGGCGTCATCTGCTGCGGCTTCTGCAGGTTTAGGCTGTCAACAGCCCGCTCCAGGTAGTAGTTGCCGTCGGTGACCAGCAGTAGCGATAGCGCCTTCGGTGGGGGGACAACAACCATCGCGGCATCGTCGGCTGCCAGCGCGTCGCCTTCGCGGTTCATCTGCTCAACCCGAATCACCGCTGCCGTCGTGAGGTCGAGGTTGAACTCCACCCCATCGCGCACCAGAAAGCCAGTCGATTGCTCCGCGGTTCTGCGATCGTCATCCGTCCACCGCTCCGGCGGCAGAGACACCTCCGCCACTCGACTTACCACAAACGCATCTGTTTCCGGGTTGTCAGGGTTCATCGGCGAAATGCTTAACTGAACCTGGGCCTTTACAGGCTCAGCCCCAAAATTGGCCAGCCTTGCAAAGATCTGCACCTCTGCCGGGCGGTCGTAATTGCGCTTTGCGCTCAGCGCCACGATGCCGATATTCTTCACATCTTCACTGCCCACCTGCACGAGCGTGACCGGCGACTTAATCGAAAGCCCCGTCGAATCGGCGACACGCCCGTCGCTGTAAAGCCAGACCGCCGGCGGGTCTATATTGGTGCGATTTTGTTCGGGGATGAACGCGACCTGCGCCTCGGCCAGTTGATACGCCAGCTTCAGATTGGTCTTGCGATCGCTCGGGCCGACTGAGTCAATCGCCCGCTTCAGAGCGGCGCGGTCGGAGGTGAAACCCTGGACCACCTTTGCATCGTCATCAAAGGCGATCACCATCGAATAACCGTTTCGGTCCATCGAATCCACAAGATCTTTCGCCTGCCGTTTGGCAGAGTCCAGCCGGGAGCCCCCGCCTGGCTCTTTTGCGGACATGGATGCAGAGCGATCGATCAGAATCACGCTGCTCTTGCCTGCACCCGGCGTGTAGTGGGAAATCGGCCGGGACAGCGCCAGCAGCAACAGCAGCAGCAGGAGCATCTGCAGAATCAAGAGCAGATTCTGCCGCAGCTTCTGAAACGGCGCGTTCACCTGTAGATCCTGAATACTCTTCTTCCAGAGAATCGTCGATGCAAACTCCATTTCTTTTCGACGGAGCTTGAGAAAGTAGAGCAGGAGCAGTGAAGGAACCACCACCGCGGCGGCGAAGGCGGCGGTAAGGGGGTTGAGGAACGAGGGAAACCAGCTCATCCCAGAAGCCTCCTCTCGCGTAGGTAGTTCAGGACGACCGTCTCGAATGGCACGTTTGAGTTCGTGAACAGATACGTTCCCCCGCGGCGAGTGACGTACTCTTTCAGCGAAAGGCAGTACGCATTCAGGTTGGCTTTATACTTTTTTATCAGAGGCTGCGTGATGCTCACTTCAGCGAGGTCGGCATCTTCAATATCTTTCAGCTTAAGGTCGCCCTGCAGTTCAGGCTCGATCTCGGCAGGGGAAAGGACTTGAACGGCGAAAAGGTCATACTTACCGCTGGCGAGATAGCGAAGGCCGGTCTCAAAACCACTCTTGTCGTAGAAATCACTGATCACCACGCACACGCCCTTCTGACGATTGGCCAGCGCAAACCGCTTGCACGCGGCTGCGAAATGACTCGCCCCCTGCGGCTGCAGCCCGCTGACGAAATCGAGCATTTGCGCCACCCGCCGACGTCCGCGCATGCCTCCGGTCTCGGCAACGACGGTGTCACTGAGCGCTACGACGTTCACCCGGTTGTAGTTCACCAATCCGATGTATCCGAGCGCCGCCGCGAGCTTACGGGCGTAGTGCAGCTTGTTAAAATCGGCAGGCCTTGCTCCACTTCGGGGCCAATCCATACTCAAGCTGGTGTCGATCAACACATAAAGTGACAGGTCTTCCTCTTCCAAAAACAGCTTGAGGAACAGCTTGTCGAGCCGAGCATAGATGTTCCAGTCGATGAAACGTAAGTCATCGCCAATTACATAGTTACGGAAGTCTGCAAACTCGACCGACTGTCCCCGCCGCTTGCTGCGCCGCTCACCCTTCATCTTGCCGGCGAGCAGTTTGCGCGAGAGTAGATCGAGTTGATCAAGACGGGCCATGAACTGCGAGTCGAGCAGTTGCGTGCGAGCCGATTTTGCGGGTGCGGCGATCACTGTGGGGTCTCCTCAAAAGCCGACCAGCCGGCGGTATCAATCTCGCCATTATGACGCTTTTCGTTGATCGCCCGGGCAATCGCCTCCGCCTGCCGCTTGGTGCGCACGAGAATTCGAAACTCATTCGCACCCTGCTTGCCATTCCAGACTGCATACGCGCCGCCATGAAACATGGCGACGCGCACTTTGCCGGTGTTGGGAGGGACTTTGTATAGGGCCATAACTACCTGTCATTCATGGATTTACTGCGGCATCACACTCTGCAGCAACCCGCGATACCACCACACCGCCGCGACCACCGCGCCGATTAACGGGAAGAAAATCAACCAGTACCATCCGCGACGGCGCGACACGTGAGCTTACCTTCCAGTCCATACCACAAAACAAATGAAAGACACCCCAATGCATGTTGCGACGATTAGCGTGCCCCAGAAGTCGATCTTGTTCAGACGCCGGCGCGTCTCCAACTCGTTACCGAGATCTGGCATGCGATAACTGAGAAAATCATCTTCTGTTTGACGACTCATCCTGCCGCCACCTCGTCACGGACAAAGTGGAGGTGAATCAACTCCGGCTTTCGCTCGCCTGCGTCGAATGCGGCATCAATAGCTTCGCGGACGTTCTTGATAAGCGATTCGCGCTCGTCACCTTCGCTGAAGATATCGCGGTTGCCATCTTTTACCCGTGCATGGGCGGTGAAGCCGCCGTCTACGTCGTCTTCAGTGACGACGAATGTTATCTCGTTCGGCATACCTATACTCCCGTGTGAAAGTGGCTTTGCAACATCATTGATATTGACCGTCGCTGCCAAATCGCCCAGATATCCAGGTTGACTACAGCGTAAAAATCTTCCGCCAAAGCAACGCTGTCATCAGTAACCAGAAAAAGACACTCCAAATCCCATTCATCGCGCCCCCGCCACCTCCGCCGCGGTTGGCGTTTCGTTGATGACTTTTTCCAGCACCATGTCGGTGGTCATTCCTTCGGCTTCACCTTCAAAATTCATAATTATCCGGTGTCGCATGGCCGGGATGGCGACAGCTTTGATGTCGTCGAACGCTGCGTGATAACGGCCGTCAAGAAGCGCCTTCACCTTTGCCGCGAGGACGATTGCCTGAGCCGCACGCGGTGACGCGCCGACGCGGATGAACTGGTTGACCATCGGAATGGCATACGGACCCTGCGGATGCGTTGCCAGCGTGCAACGGATGGCAAAATCCTGCACATGGGGCGCAATGATCACCCGCTGCACCAGTTTCTGATACTCGATGATCTTTGATGCATCCAGCACCGGCTCGACCTTCGGCACCTTGCCTGCGGTGGTTCGGGCAAGAATTTCATGCAGCTCATCTCGGCTGCTGTAGTTGACTACCAGTTTGAAGAAGAAACGGTCAAGCTGTGCTTCCGGTAAGGGATAGGTCCCCTCCTGTTCTAGCGGATTCTGTGTCGCCATTACAAAAAACGGCGCCTCCAGCTTGCGCACCTCCCCACCGGCAGTCACCTGCTTTTCCTGCATTGCTTCGAGCAGCGCGCTTTGCGTCTTCGGGGTGGCACGATTGATTTCATCCGCGAGGACAATCTGCGCAAAAATCGGCCCGTGCTGAAACTGAAACGCGCGCCGTCCGCTGTCGTCAGTCTGCATAATATTGGTGCCAATGACGTCAGCGGGCATCAGATCGGGTGTGAACTGAATGCGGCTGAACTTCAGGTGCAACGCTTCCGAAAGCGAGCGAATGAGCGCCGTCTTACCCAACCCCGGCACGCCCTCAAGCAGTGCATGCCCGCCGACAAACAGGCAGGTAAGCACGCCGTCAATGATTGCCTGGTGGCCCACAATCGCCTTTGAGATTTCCGCGTGCACTGCGCGATAATCCCGTCGAAACGACTCAGTCGCGGCTTCTATATTCTGCTGACTCATGAATTTATCCCTTGCGATGTCGTGGTTCACGCAGTTCGCTTGTCAAGTTCACGGTGACGCACCGCTGCAAAAATCTCGCCATCCGAGGAGGCGTGGTTCTCACAAACGACCACCGAACCCGGCGGAAACTCCCAGGTCTCAGCCTCAGGATCATAATGCTCTGATCGCAGCACAATGTATGTGTTGGAATCAACGCGATATCCCGGTACCGGTCGCCAAACGTCGACACCTTCATTCAGAAGTTTTATGAAGATTTGTTCAACCATATCTGAAACCCTCGCCACCAACGTGAAAAATCTCGCCAGTCATTGCATCAACAACCACCGACTTCCCGGTCACGGGATGCACATAGCGCAACGCCGGCCCAAGTTTTCCGGGGACCGAAATCGGTTTGGTTTGCATCGCCTCAAGTATCTGCACCTCAGTCCAACCGCGCTGACTCATCTGCCGCCGCAACTTTACCGGATTGTTAAATCGCAGCGGCATGAAACCCGCGTCGCTAGCCATTTTTTTCGCCCTCCCGATTTTCCATCTGCTCCCGCGCGCGCTTCTTCGCTGCCAGAAGCCCGGTCATGCCATCGCCCGGTTGCGGTGCTCCTTTGGGGGGCTGTTTCGGGCTTGGCGGTGACGGGATTGCCTTGTTTGTTGCCCCTCCGACGACGCTGGTTATATCGCCTTCGACGCCTGCGGGGGCCTCGAATTTTCGGCTGCGGTCGGGCAAGGGTTCGCTCGCGACGGCCGTTCTGTTTCCCACGGAAGCGTCGGTAGCCGTTGTAGACTTACTCATCTGCTCAAGCTTGATGCGTTGCAGGGCATCCAGCGTCTGCCGCGATTCGATGTTCCTCGCGGCGGTGAAAGACCGGATCCAACCCGCGCCCCTGTACGCAAGATTCTTCGTCGCCAGCCAATCCCAGGCGATTCTTCGCACCGCGACGTCGAGGAGAATGAGCGCGAGCAAGACAAGGAGTAATCGATCCCATATCGGCTGTGGCGAAATGCTTGGCCGTAAACCCTCTCTGGCAAAGAAGTTAGCGTTGGCGGCGTCAAACGGCGCTAGCATTCTCCCGCCGGTTGCGGCGCGGATTCTCTCTATCGCCGCTTCATTACTCTTGAGGTCGCGCAGTTCCGGTGAGGTGTTGACCACCATCCCGCTGAGTAGCATGCCCCCACTTCCTTCCCGGGCGCCCCGATAGTTCAGCACTGCGACGTAATTTCCCGGGTCGGCGGCGTCAAACTCACCTGCATATGTCCCCGGCCCCGTTTGCGTCAGCCGAACTTGCATCGGCGGGGCGTTTGGGTTGGGGCTGACGACATTCGCATTAATCGATAAGAAATTGAGGAACGCATTGTCTTTCCCCAACGCCTCCACCGTGATGCGCCCCTTGTTGCCACCGATTGGCACCGTATTCACCTCAAAGTCGCTGCTCATCGGCGGGCGCGCAACCGATCGCACGACCTGACTCCAGAACTTGTTATACATCGCGCTGCCAGTCCAGTTCGCCAACCACCGACTGTGCGCGTCGCTCGTAAACACCGCCGTGCGCCCCAGCCCGCTTTGCCAGTAGGCCAGGAGGGGATCATTGTTCTTCCCCGCGACCAGGGGCACTTCAATCTGCGGGTTGGGCTTTCGCGTCGTCAACACCAGCCCGAAGATGGGGTCGAATGACGGCAACCCCTTGATAAGCTCACTTCCTGCATCGGAGAGTTTAAGCGGAATACCCTCTTTCTCCTCGTGGATCAGGCTGCGGCGCACAACCGTGGCCTCTTTGATAAAGATTTGCGGTAACTGGCCAGGATTCTGGTTAATCGGGCCATAAAATCGGCCCTTGGTTTGCTGAGCCATGGATTTCATGGTCGGCGGGAGACCATCCGGGTCGCCCATGTGGGGAAAGACCGTGATAGTCGTGATACTGATCTTGTTCTTGATGCAATCGTCAATCAGATCTTGGCGCGGCGCCTGCGGATCACCATCGCTGATGACGATGATATGTTTCTGACGCGCATCGGATTGCTTCAACCCCGGATTGCCATCTCGGCCGTTGATGGCGACATTCAGCATGTCGTCGAAGCTGGGCATGTCGCCTAGCTGCATTTTCTTGATCGCGGCGATGACTTTGCTGCCATCGCCCTTCTGCTGCAAGGGAAAATCCCACTGGCTTCCCCCGCCGCCGGGGCCTTGCCATGCATAGCTTAAGACACCCACTTCATCGCGGCTGCTGAGCGTTTCGGTTGCCTTGATGGCACATTGCTCGCCCCAATAGTTGCCGTTTGGCATTTCGCAAGAGTGCATCACCAGCACCAGCGCCCCTTTGGGAATCTGCCGTTGCGCCGGCACATCCATACTGACGGGCAGGACTTCTTCAAGGCGCGATCCCTGCCACCCGCCGGCACCGAACGATTCGTCTCCCCCTACCATCACCAGCCCGCCGCCCATATCGTGGACATAGCTTGCCAGCATTTTCTGCTGATCCTCGCTCAGCCCCCCACTGCCACGGGGTACATTGGCCAGGATCACGGCGTCGTAATTCTGTAGCTCAACAATATCATTCGGAAACTGGTCAACCGTCGTGCGCCCGGCCTCAATGTTAATGCCCTCATCGATGAGCGCGCTGCGGAGCGTCTGGCCAGCGCCGTTGGGGACGTTATCGATGTAAAGCACCTTCCCCTTCCCGCGGACGAAGGTAAATGCGCTGCCGACGTTGTTCTGGGTGAGTGTGTCCCCCTGCGGCGGAGAACCACCCACATTGCCAGCCGGCAGCCCCCCCGCACCGGCGACGGTTGCGCTCACATTGGGTGCCTCAAATGAAGCCTTAAATTGATGCACGCCTGCGCTCTGCAAGCCGGGTACTCGCACCGGCTCACGGTTCAGTCCGTTCTGAAGCGTGACAATGCGGCCCGACTGCACGCCCGGTGTCTCCGGATCGAGGTCCATCGGCACACCCTGATGCAGCACCGTCAGCTTGCCGGTTACCGGGCCGAGGTTGGTCGAACGTAGAATCACCTGCATGGTAAAAGGCTCATTTTCACGTTTCCAAGTGGGCGCGTTGAATGTGTCCAGCAATACCTCACTGGCCACATCGTACTTCAGCGGCATCACGTCGATGGGCACCCCTGCGCTCGTCGCCGCCGCCACCGCCTGCTCAATATCGCCGGTGTTCGAGTTTCCATCCCACATTAGCACCATCCGGTGCATGCTATCCTTGCCGAGCGTGGCTAGGCCCAGTTGAATGGCGCTGGCGAGATCGGTGCCATTCCCGGGGTCGCGGATCGGCCGCGCATCGAGGGCGAGCCATGTGTTGGGTATGGCGTCGATCAGCGACTGGCTATGAAAACTGATCACCCCGATGCGGTCATCCGGCCGCTTCAGTTTTGAATCGGCCGCCGACCGCAAGAAGTCCTCGATAGACTTTTGCAGGGAATCACCCGGAAAGCTGGTGACATTGAGTGTGCTGTCGCTCACATCGCGAAGCACCATGACTTCGACTGTCCGATTGATCTTCTGCCAACGCGCACCAGCCAGAATCAGCACCATCAGCAGCAGCACCGCCAGCCGCGTACCGACCGCAACCCACCTGCGCACCGGCCCCAAGCCCACAAGCGACCGAATGCCAAGCAACACCACCGGCGTAGCCAGCAGAGCAAACAGGCCAACCGCCTGCAGCCAGGACATGTACTCAAGTGAAATCGGCATACGGCGACGTGGAAATGCTAAGCGACATCGAAGCGAATTAAAAACGAACCCGAGGCACCACCCAATCTGCGATCCAGAAGCACCTCAGCATACAGAAATCAACCGATCATCCCTCCGTTCCCGACCAGCCTGCGCATCCTCCAGAGCTTTGCCTGCGAACACGGGGTAGCCGTTATCTGCGCTGCAATACCTGCAATCGATTGTTACCCGCATCGACAATCACCACTCTGCCACGCTTGTCAGTCACCGCCGCCCAGGGATAGGCCAACTCGCCCGGCTGGCGACCGGCACGACCCCATTGTAATACGCTCTTGCCGCTTTCTGGATCGATCACCTGCACCCGATTGTTGCCAAACTCGGTCACGAGCAGCTTGCCGTCGGGTGAAACATCAAGCCCGTACGGAAATCGAAACTCCCCCGCCGCCGTGCCGACTGTGCCGATGTTTTTGACGAAACGCCCGTCGGTCTTCCAGACGCCAATTCGATGATTACACGAATCGGCCAGATACACCGTATCACCGACGATCGCGATCGATTGCGGACGCGAAAACGCCGCTTCACCGTCCCCGAACTGCCCAAACTGGGCCAGGTAGTTCCCCTGCATATCAAAAATCTGTATCCGATCGTGATCGCCGTACTCGCTGACATACACTCGCCCACGATCATCGAAAGCGACGTCTGTCGGGAAGATAAACTGACCGTCTTCCTTGCCCGGCGCTCCCCACTGCCGCAGCAAATGACCGTCCGGCGAGTAGACCATGATCCGCTGGTAATGCGTATCGGGCACATAGATATTTCCATCAGGCCCCACGCTCACGCCCACAGGTTTGCCCATCATGTAATCCGGCATGCGCCAGCCGGCGACAAACTGGCCATCGCGGTCGATTCGCTGCACGCGCGCCATGCGATCGACAACGACAAACTGATCCCGCGGGGCGTCATAGGCAATTGCCCGTGGGTAGACCACCTGCGCCGGGCCTGTTCCAGTGGAGAGCCAAATAGCCTGCGGCAGGTCCCTGTCTCTGCAGCCAGCGAGAAGAAGCAATACGCTAAGGCTCCTCCAGGCAAGCGCAGAGCAGCGAAAAACGACCCGGAAACGCCGTCGCGCCGAGCAAACCATAAGACATTCGCGGGTTCGTTTTCGCCTCTGAAATCTCACTTCTTGCTTTACCTCAGCACTCGGTACTGCGCCTATGCCCATTCGAACACGACCCCGCATTCAGCCGGCTTGCACCAGCATTCGTCATGGCGACTTGGCCAGCGCAGAGAACGCCCTCCGGCCAAAAGCGCCCAGCACCACTGCAAGTACTGCCAGACAACTGACAACGCAGGATAGGAGCAGCGTTCCCTCGATCATCGCATCATACCGCTGAAGGTGTACCCATTGCAGCAGCATTGGCACGAGTGGCTGCGGATTCTGCGGGCTAAGGAGCACAGTCGCCGCAACCTCAGTGAGACTCAGCACGGCGACAAGCAAGCCCGCCGCCAGCAGAACGGGCCATGCGAGCGGGAGCACCACGCTGCGAAGCGTTTGGCCGGGCGATGCGCCATCGATCGCTGCTAGTTCGCGCAACGACACCCACCCTCGTTGCCAGGTCATTCCCCCCGCCGCCAGTGCGAGCCATCCGAAGCGAGCGGCATAGGCCAGTACCGCAATCGCAAATGAATCATAGATGAACGCCGTAATGTTGCGGTTAAAGAGTCGAATCAGCCCGATCGCCAGCATCTGCCCGCCGAGCAGAAAACAGACCGCCGCGAGCGCGATCATTCCACGGCGCGGCCGGGCAAGCTGAAACAGCGCCATCGCAATTGAGACTGTCATCGTCATGGTGGCCAGGAAAATCGATCCGATCACCTGCGGCGAGAAAGTCGCCCACACCTTCTGCGGGCTAAACCCACTCTTGTGCGCGACCAGAAGCGCCACCAGCGGCAGGCCGCTTGTGATTCCAATCACCAGATAACCAGCGATTACACTCCACCGCGGCGCGCGGAGGACCGTCGGACGACGGCCGACGTGCAGTTCGCCTTCAACCGCCAGCCTGCGAGAAGCCCACCAGGCCAATGCGGCAATCAGCACAGTGGTGGCCGCCAGAGGCATCGCCGTGACGATCGCCGCTGCCGAGCGTGCAGATTGGCTGGGCGCGCCGATCGCCTCACCCCCGCCGGCGCCAAAGACTTGCGTAATCGGGTTGGTTGAAGACGAGTAGGCACCGGTATCAAAGACCATGCGCACTTCCGTCGCCACCACGCTGATGCCGCTTGGCTCGAACACGGCAAACTCCTGCGATGCCAGCAGAAGCACGATCGCCGCTCCGGCGAGCAGCGGCCTGATGAGCACTCGCAGGGTAAACCGGTTGAGTACACCATCGATCGCGCTCTGTTCCAGGATGCTTACGTCAAACCGTCGCAACACAATCGCGCCAATGCAGGCGGGAATCGGCCAGAGCCATGCAGCGAGCGTCCAGATACACCGCGCGACATCGCCGACCGACTGCGGAGAGGGAAACACCCCGCCGAGCAGTAGCGCTTGCTTCCATCCGTACTCGAATGCGATCGACGGCAGAAGGAGCGACACCGGCAGGAACAACACAAGCCCGCGCGAAACCGTCCCACGGCCCCGCCCCAGCGCCACCGCGGCCGGGATGGCAATGATTGTCGCGATCATCGCAACGAGCGAGTTGTAGAAAAGTGTACGCCCCAGCAAGCGCAGTCGGAAGGCATCCAACCACAACTCACTCCACGCGGCAGGCTCCGCGAGCAGCGTCAATCCCACCCAGGCAAGCGGCGCGACGAAGCAGACCGCCACAGCCGAGTAGAAGAGGAAACTAAAGGCAGATGACGCCCGAAACTTCATTCCGCCACTCCCTCTGCACTCTCTCCTGGCTCCCCGGGCGAGGGTGTATCACGGCTCTCTTCCTTCGAGGATCGCCGTCGCTCTGCGGACGGCTTCAGGCATCTGCTTGGCAACTTCCTCGTAATCAATCTGCAATGCCGCCGGCTGGCCCTCGCCTCCGCAGATGCTCCAGCCGGCAAACTGGGCGTGGATCAACTCGTTCTCCACTCCACGGCTCAAAAGAAAATCGACGAGCTTCCTCGCATTCCCATTTTCAGGGCGATTCGCCACCAGCGCCACGGTTGTCGGGATCATGAGTGTGCCCGAACCCGCAAAGCCCACCGACAGCCTTCCGCCGTTGCGCAGAACATTGGCGGCATCATCGTTGTCGGTCCAGCCGACATCGAACTCGCCCCGGCCAACCGCTTCGGCGACCGGGCCGTTGCCTCCGAGCAGTGTCGGGCGACCGAGTCGTCGCACAAACTCATCGCCGAACTCTTGCCCTTTGATCGTGTAGAGCGCGGCGAAGTAGCCTGCGGTTGTCCCCGCCGTCGGACGTGCGATCGCGAATCGCCTCTCAGCGAGACTGAACTCGCCCCGAGGCTCTTTGCCCTCAGCCCACACGATCACCCGCGCCCTCAGCCCATTCCCCGCCCAGCGGTGCTGCGGGTCGCGGTACATCGCCGGCACGTCGGCGGCGCTGGGCGACTCGTACGGCTGGAACAAACCTTCACGTGCCAGGTTAATCGTGTGAAACGGCTCATTCCCCCACCACACATCGCACCGCGGGCGATTCCGTTCGGCGCGCAGGCGTTCGGCGAGGCCGACGGACTTATTGGCTTCGGTATCGCCGATGATTACGACGTCAATGCCAGTCTCTTTCTCAAACTGCTCAATAATCGGCCGGGCGATCGGTTCGTCGATGCTCGTGTAAAGCGTGAGTTGGCTTGGTTTGTCGGCCCGGTCGCAGGAAAGCGAGCCACAGATGAACACGGCTAAACACAGGTTGGTTAACATCCGAAAGAGGGAACCGGAATGACGAATCAATTCCGAGGCTCGAAGTTGCCGCTCGTCATTCGTCATTCGGTTCTCGTCATTGATTCAGATTTCTGGTTTTGAGATTCTGGTATCCAGCGTCACTTCGGCAGCGGTGCGGGTTCCGTCGGGGCGGCGGGCTCTTCTTCTTTGCTCAGGGAGCCGAAATAGTCCTTGACGACATTCTGTGCGCCTCGACCGACGCGATCGGTATCGACTTCATCGGCTGCTTCCTGCTCGGCTGCGGCGGCGACGTCCCTTAGCTCTGCCTTGCCGCTGCCTTTGATGGGCTTGTTGTCCTTAATGTAAATCGAGGCGAGGAGACGTCCGTCTTTAGTGTTTTGACTTGGGGCCGTTTCTCGTTTGACGCCAAATGGCGCCTGCTGCTTGGCCGATCGATCTCCGGCGGCGATGCCTGCGCCGCCCATGCCATCGCCATTGTTGCCCATGCGATTCGGGTCGCCTTCGCGCCACTGCCCGCCATTGCCGGCTTGCCCGCCTTCACCTTCACCCTCGCCATTGCACATGCCCGCCGCCTCCTGCATTGCCTGATCAAGCCCGGCCTGTGCGTCGGCGAGCTGCTGGGCGTCCTGGGCGACGGCTTCCATCTGATCGAGCTGTTGCTGCATCTGCTGCATGGCCTGCTGCATTTGCTGCTGCCCGGCTTCACCCGGCTGCGGTTGCTGGCCAGGCTGTTGACCCTGCTGGGCCTGCGCCGCCTGCTGCATGGCCTGTGCCATTTGCTGCATGGCCTGCGCCATCTGCTGCTGCGCCTGCTGGTTGCCCATTTGCGCCTGCATCTGCTGCATCATCTGCTGGATCTGCTGTTGCTGCTGCTGGTTGGGTCCCTGCCCATTGTTCAATTGTTGCATCATCTGCTGAGCCATCTGTTGCAACTGCTGCTGGGCCTGCGGGTTGCCCTGCGCCGCCTGCTGCATCTGCTGGGCCATTTGCTGCGCCTGCTGTTGATTCAATCCGAGTTGCTGCTGCAGTTGTTGCTGCATCTGCTGCATTTGCTGAGGATTCTGCGCGGCCTGCTGCAATTGCTGGGCCAGTTTCTGCATCTGCTGACTCGCCTGCTGCTGCTGGTCGTTGTCGAGCTTGTCAAAGTTTTCAACCAGCTTCTTCAAGTCGTCCGCGGCCTTGGCAAACTCACCCGCGGCCATCGCACGCTGGGCGTCGGCCAGGGGGCCTTTGTCCTGAGGATCGGGGGCCATGTTTTTCAGCAACTTGGCGTCGTTCTGGGCCGCCGCAAACTTTTGCTGGTTTTCGATCTGGTTTTTGACGGCGTCATTCACATCCTGCAATGCCTTGAGCGCCGAACGATTTGCCGACGCAGGGTCCTTGATCGGTGCCCTGAGCAAGCTGGCCAAATCGAGCTTGGCCTGTTTGACCGCATCTAGATCTTGCGACGCTTTCGGTACGGCTTCCACCGTGGCCAGGGCCTTCTTCACCTGGGCCTCTGCGGCCTTCATTGCCGCCTCTTGCTTCAGCAATTGTGCGCGTGCGGCTTCCTTTCCAAAGAGATCGAGATCGGTCGGAATCAGATAAAAAGCCGCGAGCGCGGCCGCGGTCACGCCGATCAGGGCATAAGTCGCTCCGGGGAACTTGAATGGAAAATGTTGTTTGAAGTTAACGGCGACTCTCTGCGCCGTCTGCTCGGCATCACGGATAGCGGCGAGCGCAAACGCATCATTGTTGCCGTTGCGTAGCTGGAGTGCGGTGGAAAACTTTTCTTTCAGCCCGAGTCTCTGATCAATCGCCACGGCTGCCGCCGCGTGGGAGGGCCGACGAACCACCCCCAGCACCACCGCCGCCAACGCCGCGGCACCCGCTCCGCCAAAGAGAAGATAAGGTTGATGCGGAAGCTCAACACGCAACAGGCGACTGACAACGATGTAGAGCAACACGAGCGTTGCGAGAATCAGCAGCGTCCACGCCAGCGCGTGAACAAACTGTGTCAACGCAAGTTTGTTTCGGACGGAGGCGATGTGTTGATCGAGTCGGCTCATGACATTCTGGACCATATGACCTACGCGACGCTGTCTCTAACAGCGGCCCGCAGATTAACATTGATTCTAGCCAACTATTGTGACGTCCGTCACTCCGATTTGTTCAAAGTTTTCGCTCAGACCTCAAAAATCACGCGAAATCAACGGCGTGGTCGTGAGCGGGCCTCTGATTTCTGGGCGGACGTGCGGCTTTTCAGGATTTTCGGCCCCGTGGGGCAGTGTTCGCGCAACCCACATTCTTCGCACTTGGGGGTTCGCGCATCGCAAATCGCCCGGCCGTGATGAATGAGCAGGTGCGACCAAATCGTCCAATCCTCCCGCGGGACAATGGGGATCAGGTCTTTCTCGATCATGACGGCATCGCTCGCGTGGCTTGTTAATCCGAGCCGGTTGCTCAGCCGGGTGACGTGGGTATCAACCGTCACTCCTTCATTCTTCCCGAACGCGTTTCCGAGCACGACGTTGGCGGTCTTTCTACCCACGCCGGCGAGCTTGACGAGTTCATCCATCGTCTCGGGCACTGCGCCCTGATGCCTTTCCACAAGCGACCGCGCCATGGCCTGAATGCTTCTGGCCTTGTTACGAAAGAACCCGGTTGATTGAATATCCCTCTCAAGCTCCGCAGACGGGGCATCTGCGTATGCCCGGGCATTTTTGTACTTCTTGAAGAGCGACTTTGTGACAATATTCACGCGGGCATCCGTGCATTGCGCGCTGAGAATAGTCGCAACCAAAAGCTCGAGCGGCGAGCTGTGATCGAGGCTGCATTTTGCGTCAGGATAGAGCCGCTTGAGCACCGGCAATACCTTGGCGACGCGGGCGATGCGGTCGATCGTCTTCTTACCGGGTTGCGCCATTGGAAATGCCCGCTGGAACATCAATCGCCAGGCCGCGCGGCCGGGGCGTAACCGATGCACTGAAAAGGATCATCCCCAGCAGGCAGAAAAGCAGCACCTGCAATGCCGTCACACTGCGGGCGTGCTCGACGTTAAACTTTTCCCGCGCAGGGTTGGCGATCTCCGGTTCGTCGGCATTTTCCAGGTATTCCTGTCGGAACGCTTCGATTCGCGGCGCAACGACTCGCCAATCAAACAGCAGCACGCCCACCGCGGCAAAGAAAAGACCCCCGCGAACCAAGGCCGCGGTGCCGTTGGTGCCGCTGAGATCGATCAAAAACACCTGTGCTATAATGGACACCAATACAATCCCCGCGGCAGCAATCTGCACGAGGCGGAGTCGCCTGAGCAGGTTAAATACGATCGTCCCGGCCAGAAGCGTGCCGTGCTGGCCTTCCATGTTCACGCTCAGCACGCTGGGCAAGACCGGATTGGCCTCCCTCACCGTGCGAAAGATGACCGGAGCCGCAACGGCGATGAACAGCACGCACCCAAACCACCCCGCCAGTGCCAGCCAGAAGAGGATTTGGATGAGTTGAAAAGCCATCGCCGGCAGATGGTAGGCACACGCGCACGATTATCAAAATCCGAACGACAAGACCAGAACTCCGAATCAAGCTCGCACAACTAGTCGTCGTGTGCACTGCGCTTCGGCATTCGTCATTCGGATATCGTCATTGATTCGGATTCCTGATTTCGTCGTTAAGATCCTGGCTCACCCGGATCAACCCACGAAGTTCCGCCGTCATCCCACACTTCCTTTTTCCAGATCGCGACATCTTTCTTTAATGTATCAATCAGCCATCGGCAGGCTTCAAACGCCTCGCTGCGGTGGGGCGTGCTGACTGCAATCAGCACACTCGGATCACCGAGGCCGACCCGACCCACGCGATGCAGAATGGCGAGTCGTTCAATCGGCCACTTACTTCGCGCGGCCGCGGCGAGGTCGTGCATCTGCTTTAGCGCCATTTCTTCGTAAGCCTCGTAATCCAGTGCCACAAGCTGCCGACCGTCAGGGTGCGTTTCGCCGCGCGTGCAGCCGAGAAACACCGCAACCCCTCCCGCCGTGGTAGCTGAAACATCGACATGCTCCGGCAGCGGCTCGCTCGAAACTTCAATTCTGTCGTTCATCATTCATTGTTCCGACTTCATCGTCTTCTCATCCCCCGCTCACCGGCGGAATGACAGCCACCTCGTCTTCTTCCCTCAGCACGGTCTCATGCGATGCAAACGCCTGATTCACAGCGAAGCGCGAGCGGTCGATGAGCGGTTTCGCAGCAGGCCAACGGCCTCCCAGCTTCTCCGCAAGTTCGCCCACGGTCCCGGCCTCCACCGTCACACGATCGGCTCCTGTCGCGTCGCGCATGGCGGCGAAGAGTTTGACGTTAACCTTCATTTGACCTTGCCCGGGCATCTCACCCGTTCCTTCTGATGACCCCGGAAAAATGCGGGCAAACCGCAAATGCCATTTCAACTCACATCCCAACAATCGCAATCCCGGCGCGCTCAGCGGCGGCGAGAACCTTTTCCCTTTCGAGGAATGTCGTTTTTGCCGCCTCCAACACCACACATTTTGCGCCTGCCGCGATCAGCTTTTCGATGGTTTTCACCCCGATCGTCGGCACATCCATCCGCATATCCTGATGGCTGTTGGCCACCTTGATCAGCGTCCAACCTCCCGCTTTGCACAGCGCGCCGGCCCGTTCGATCATGGCGTTGGTCCCCTCCAGGGCCTCAACGGCAATAACATCTTTATCTTTGATCGCAATCGACTGCCCGATATCCAGAACACTGATTTGCCTGCACAGTTCCCAGCCGTGCTGTGCATCGAGGCGCTGGGCCTCCGTCGGGTGGGCGCGCGTCAGCACCCCGCGAGTCACGAGTTGGTCGGCGGTGTACGTCGTCGAATCAATCAAGCGAATGCCTTCCTGTTCCAGCGTGTCGGCGAGTGCATTGAGAATCGCAAATGGCCGCTTGTCGTGCCGCAGCCGCGTGAACCACAGCCGCGCGGTGCGGACGTCAGGAATATTATGCAGCCACGCCCACCGCGAGTACATGCGCGTCTTTACGACGCGCCCAACCATAATCGCCTCGCTCACATTTTGACGGCGGAGCGTCCTGATCCACGCATTCAGCCGCACAACACTCACCGCGCGATAGCTATCCACTTCTGACGCGATGGCAGGATCAACGCTACCCGCCAGGCCGATGCAGGCGATCTTTCGCCCTGCGGCGCGCGCACCGCGCGCAACCAGAAACGGGAAAACGCCCTCACCTGCGATCAGCCCGAGCGATTGCATTTGCCAATCATATCAAATCACGACACCGATCGCCCACACACCACCGCCAACGATTCACTCTGCGGCAGGCTGCTCATAATCGTCAAGCAGACGCGCCCGCTGTGCCGCGGTGGGGATGGAACAGCGGTCGAGTCGGCCCGCAAGCCTGTAGCGACGTTTCGCGACAGCACGGTAGAAGAAGTCGCGGATAGGCCGCGGGATGATGAGCGCGACCGCAGCGAGCTTCCAGGGCAGCGGCAGGAGCCTGGCAACCCGCAGCACCGCGGTTGAGTGGGTGCTGACGCGGTTTCCCTGAATCAGGATCATACTCTCCACACCGCCCGGCGGCAGGCGGTGCTCCCCGAGCAGCCGCTGACCCACTGCCGACTGTCGCGCAGCAAAGCGTAGTCTGTGAGCGCGGTCATGATCGATCAGCCATCTCACACTGCGATCGCAAAACGCGCACTCGCCGTCGAAGATAACAATGGCGTGGTCGCACTTCATAGCAATTCGCTTCATTGCCTCCTGCATCGATTCTATGCCTTCTGGTCGGTCCAAGGATAAACCGTTACCTCAGAACCCACGGCGAAAGTCACCGCATGGGGCACGGCGGCGCTCAGGAAAGCCCACTTTTCACCGTAGACCGCAGCAAAATCCACACGCACCTCAGCCGCGGCATCCGGGTAAACCGCCCACGCCGGATGCTCCACCCGATACTGCCGCAGGGCACCGTCGCGCGACTTGCCAAATCCCCAGTTGTGTTCCTTAAAGAAGTGATCAATCGATCCGGCAGATGGAACCACCGGCGGGCGCAATCCGCGTACGCGCACCTCGTGCCACGTTCCGGCGAACCAGAATCGGTGGGCCGTTTCACAATGATCGCCGTCGCATCCGATTCTGCTTTGCATGGGCGTGGCGATGTAAGGCTCGTTGTAGATTCGCCGCGCGACCCAGGCAATCATGCGGCGCGGAACGAATTCGCGAATAAAGCTCACTCCTCGCAACCCCTTACACCGGACGTAGTACCGGAGGTTTATCTCGGGGAAGTTCACATGCCTCGGCACGCGACACCCCTTCACGCGCGTATCGAGAAAATCAAACACAACTAACGAGACGAATGCCAAACCATCGCGCATATCCAGTTCACACCCACGCGGCAGCTCTGGCTTGAGCACTGCTGCTTCGACAGCGTAGGTGATCAGCCCGAGGTTGCTCCATCGTGCGGTGAGGAAGGCCCGTGAATTGTTTGAGTGTCCAATCACACTTTCAATCTACATCATTCGCGCCCCGCTTGCGCTCGTTGAGGAGTGTTGGGAGAATTGGCGCGGCAGCCCTATCGCGCGCTTTGCGGAGATTTTCCCGAGCGACTGTGTAGTTTGGGTCCAGCAGCACTGCCCGCTCAAACTCGACGGCAGCCGCTTGGAGCTTGCCCTGCCCTCCGAGCGCCATGCCGAGGTTGTTGCGCGCCACGGCATCATTCGGGCGCGCCTCGATCACCGCGGTAAACTCTGTGACGGCGGCCGAGTAGTTGCTCTCACTTGCGTAGAGCAGCCCAAGATTGTTCCTTGCCTCGGTTAACCGCGGATTGCGAGCAATCGCGTCCCGATACGCCCGCATCGCCGCCGCCGGCAGCGCGCGTCGTTCGCATGCCAGGGCATAGTTGTATTCTGCGACGCCGCGCTGTCGCTCGGGAAGGACCCAAGCTGCATTGGCGACTGCAAACAAGAGGATACAGCTTGCCGTGCACGCCAGTCCGCGGACGGACAAGATTTCGAGCGGCCCTCGATCGCGAACCCAAACCAGAGAGCAAGCCAGGAGCATCATCGGCGCGATGCAAAATCGATACCGGGCAAACAGGTAAAACCCCGCCACCGCCGCCGTCATCACTGTGATGCACGCGAATACCGGCCACACGCTTTGGCGGCGGGTCCAACCCGCGAACGCCCCCAACACGCCAGCGAGCAGCACGATCGTCTGGCCGTGAACAGATCGCAGGCACCACAATGCCCAAGACCCCGCCGATTGCGTGTAGATGTCGTTGTTGTCGGCAATCTCGGTTTCGTGAAAAACCAGAAGCGCTTTTCGAGCGGTCAAACCAGCCCAGCGCGCCGGTGTTTCAGCGATGTCGCCCAGCGCCCGCCGGGTCCAATACGCCGACACCTCCCGGGGAGTGAGCTTGCGCTGCTCGGCGGCCTCGGCCAGTTCGATGGCGTCGCTCCTCTCAAATTGCGGATCACCCCGGCCGGCGCGCAGCGGCCGATACACCCCGTCGGCGGCGGCACCATTGCCTATAAAGAAGTTGGGGCCAAACTGACACGTGACCAGGTGAAACTCACCCCCGATGAGCTTGTTCCGCAGCGAAACCGGCAATACCACCAGAGCAAACCCGAGCAAAGCCGCGAGTGGAAATCCCCACTGGCGAAGATTACCCGGCCCCACCTTCTTCGAGCGCCCGCCGAGCCAAGCCATCGCCAGCACCACTGCGAGCAGGGCGACCGCATTTTCCCGGCTGAGCGTGAGCGCCCCAATGAGCAGGCCCACCAGAAACAACCACCGCGAAGCGGGCGCTTGCTGAAATTGCACAATCGCGAGCAGAATGGCGCAAGTCAGAAAGCCGTCCAGCGAGGCTTTGTCGATTTGCAGATCAAAGAACACCGCCGACGGCAACCCGGCAAGCAGAAGCCCTGCGGTCCAGGCACCGCGCGCGCCCACCCACAGCAACGCTCCCGCCGCAAGCATGACTGCACCCGCGCCGCCGAGGAGGATTTGCGTCACGCGCACAGCCGACAAAGCCCATTCGCCAAACACCCACCGATGGGCAGCGAGAAAGTAAGGGTAGAGCGGTGCCTGATAAAACACGCCTTCGCGCCGGCTGAGATAATCGCCGCGGGCAATATCATCCGACCACTCTACATATCGAGCCGAATCGCCGACAAGCTGATGAAACTCTGCATCGCCCCTCAGTTCGGCCCACACAGTTGCACGCAATGCAACGCCGATGAGAAAGATGGTGAGGAGAATCCAACGCGCCCGCACAGCGCCGAGTATATGAAATGCGCCCGGAAACAAGAATCTCGACCCCACCCGAGCGCGCCGCGGCAAATCGTGACCCGGTGCTGGGATGCCCCTGAGTCAATCGTTGCAATCTCGGCATAATCTCTGATTACTGTGGATGCACCCCTTGCCGAATGAGTAGGTCAGGTCGGAAACTACCTCACAGGAGTACGAAACACGATGAACGCCCCCGGTGCGCCCACAGAGTTACGTTGCGAGTACAAGCACAATCCAATAGGTATCGACGCAACCCCCCCGCGGTTGTCGTGGGTGGTGAATGACGCGCGACGGGGCGCGCACCAGTCGGCGTATCGAGTCGGCTGCGCGTCGAGCGACGAAAACCTCGCCAAGCAGATGTTCGATGTCTGGGATAGCGGGCGGGTCGAGTCGGCGCAATCGGTTCTCGTCGAGTGCGGCGGCACGCTGGGGTCCCGGAAGCGCGTGGTGTGGGCCGTGCAAACATGGGATCAGCATGGCGTCGCCTCGGAGTGGAGCCAACCGGCCACCTTTGAACTGGGCTTGCTACACGCGGGAGACTGGACGGCGAAATGGATTCAATCCCCCACCGTCGGCGGACCGTACACAAGCCCCCCCGCGGCTTATCTCCGAAAGCAGTTTTCGATCGACCAACCGATCAAGAGTGCCCGTTTCTACGTGACGGCCCTCGGCATTTATGAGTGCGAGTTAAACGGCCAGCGCGTCGGCGACGCCGTGTTTGCACCCGGGCGGACAGAATACCTAAAGCGTGTGCCTTACGATGTTTACGACGTGACCCACCTCGTGCAAACGGGGGAAAACGCACTCGGGGCGATTCTCGGCGATGGATGGTACTGCGGCCATCTTCATTCCGACCCCCGCCAAACCTACGGCGATCGACCCAAGTTGCTCGCGCAACTTGAAATCACTCTCAACAGCGGAAGGGTCCTCACAATCGCCAGCGATCGCTCGTGGCGCGCCGGTGAGGGTCCCATTCGCAGCAGCGACATGCTCATGGGCGAAGACTACGACGCTCGCCTCGAAATCCCCGGGTGGAGCACGTCGGCGTTCTCGACGGCGCCCAGCTTGGACGACTGGCGCGCGGCGATCGAAATCGAAGGGCCAAGTATTGAGTTAGTAGCCCGTAAAGCCCCGCCGGTGCGAAAGTTGCGCGAAATCAAGCCCATCGCCGCACCCACGCGTTCGGCCAACAAGCGGCGCAACCTCTTCGATCTGGGACAGAACATTGTCGGCCATGTCAGGCTGCGTATTCGCAGTGCAAAACCGGGGCAGACGATCGACCTCCGTTACACCGAAATGCTCGACAAAGACGGCAAACCATACACCACCGCGCTGCGCAGCGCGCGGGCAACCGACCACTACACCACGCGCGGGGGCGACCAAGAATTCTTTGAGCCTCGATTCACATTTCACGGTTTTCGGTATGTCGAAGTGCGCGATTACCCCGGCGGCGCGCCCGGCGTTGACGACCTGACAGGGATTGTCATCCATTCCGACACCCCGGCAACCGGTGAGTTTGAATGTTCCGATCCGATGATTAATCAGCTTCAAAGCAACATAATCTGGAGCCAGCGGGGCAATTTCATCGACATACCCACCGACTGCCCGCAGCGCGATGAACGGCTCGGCTGGACTGGCGATGCGCAGGTCTTCATCCGCACGGCGGCGTTCAACATGCACGTTGCCAGCTTTTTCGATAAGTGGCTGCAGGATATGGCCGACACCCAGGCCTTGGCGGGCGACGGGCGAATTCACTCCGTTGTCCCGGGCGTCACCAGCATCTACTCTGAAGGTGGGCCCGCATGGGCCGATGCCGCGGTAATCTGCCCCTGGACGGTCTACCTCTGCTACGGCGACACGCGCATCCTCGCCGACCGCTGGGAAATGATGAGCAGGTTCATGCAATTCCTCGCGCGAACCTGCCCCGATCACGTGCGCGCCGACGAGAGCAAGAAATGGCGCGGCTACGGCGACTGGCTGAGCAACGACGCGTACACACCTCAGGATCTGATCGGCGTGGCTTTTTATGCGCACTGTGCCAACCTGATGGCCGCGATCGCCGGCGTGCTGGGGAAGGACACCGACGCGGCAACCTACGCCGCACTGAGCAACGATGTCCGCGCAACCTGGCAAAGACGATACCTAAACCCTGACGGATCATTGAGTTGCAACACACAAACCGCGCACGTATTGGCCCTGCATTTCGATCTGCTGCCCAAACAGCATCGCCCCACGGCGCTGGCGGCGCTGGTGAAGGACATCGAGGCGCGCGCCATGCACCTGAGCACCGGGTTTGTCGGCACGCCCTACCTCAATCCAGTACTCACGCGCTTTGGCCGATCTGACGTCGCATACGCCCTGCTGATGCAGAGAACATTCCCCGGCTGGCTCTTTCCGATCACCCATGGCGCCACCACGATGTGGGAACGCTGGGACGGCTGGACGCCGGAAAAGGGCTTCAACGATGCCGGTATGAACAGCTACAACCATTACGCATACGGTGCGGTGGGCGAATGGCTATATGCGAGCGTTGCGGGAATCGACCTCGACCCGACGCGGCCGGGCTATAAGCACGTGATCGTGAGGCCAAACGTGGGCGGCGGGCTGACTTGGGCCAGGGGGGCGCTTCGGTCGCCCTATGGATTGATCAGCACCAAATGGCGCATCGACGGCCAAAGCCTCCGGCTGCAGGCGACCATACCGCCAAACTCAACCGCTACGATCATCGTCCCGACGACGCAGTCGAAGCGTGTTACCGAAAGTGGCAGGCCGATAGGCGCGCACCCGGAGATAGAACTCATCGGCGACGGCGCGCAGTCGATCACAATTCGAGTGCCCGCAGGGACTTATGATTTTCAAAGCGCCATAGGCACCTAGCGACCGCGACCCCACTGACATCGACCCTACTTGCATCGAGCCTTCGCGCAACAGAAAACGGCGTCCGCAACGGGTGTTGCGGACGCCGCACGTCTCACGTGGAGAGGGACCGATCAATGGCTTAAGCGCGTTTCCGACGAAGGAGCATCAGGCCCCCGCCGAGAACCAAGCCAAGGCTGGCCGGTTCCGGGACGACACGCAGTTCCGGGGAAAAATCGCCGTTGGCGTTGCTAAGCGACGCTGAAACGGTGATGTGTTCCTTGGGGACAAACAAGTAGTTGCGGTTGAGCATGCCACTGGGGGTCACACCATTGATTCCGACCAGCGGCTGATGGCGGTTCCCGTCATTATCGATATGCACCATCAATGTGATGTGCGTTCGACCTGCGTCCTGTGCATCGAACACCAGATCTCGAAGGGTGTCGTTATCAAACACGATGGCACTGCCCTGCGCCAATGCATTGGCCGGGGGCACAAGGAAATCTCGGGGGGTGAAGCTGCCGAGATCGATCGTATCGCTGTTGAAGTCGTCAAAAATCCCGAGCGTCTCAAACATCGCGCCCGGTTGCGCGTTATCAACCACGCGATGCGGTGTGATGCCCGGTGCGTTGTAGTAAGTCACACCCGACTCATCCCAATTGTACTTGTTCTGCGATGCGACGTAGCTGTTGCCAACACGATCAACCCGGTTGAAGGCATTGGCATCATCATCGCCATACACCTTGGACGGATCGAGCGCGCGAACACGCATCCGCATGTTCACTTCCTGACTCGGATCGCTCGGATTGGCGCCGAAGAGATTGTTGACGTTGTTCGCGTTCCTCACATAGAGGCGAAGCTGTACCTTCGAGGTCGGATCCCAAAAACCCGGGGTGTTGTGGTTGGGCAGGCTGCTGATATTGAACTTCAGCATGGTGAGCCCGCTGCGGTCGGCGCTTGGGAAAGCATCGACGACGGATGTTCCCGGTGTATCGGTGGTAACCGAATTGACCACGCGCGTGGAGATTTCGGTCGACGCACCAAGATTGGTGCCGAGTGCGATCCCGCCGACGACGTTGACCTGCTCCTCGCGAACATCGGCATCAGCGCCGCCGGCGTTGGTGCGGATGCTGGCAAACTGTGCATTTGCGATCGACGCCAACCCAGCGGTTGCGGCGAACGCGAGAATGAGACGATTTCGAGACATGACTGACCCTCCGAAAGGATTATGGGACGCGTAGAACGCTCCCGGACATGAGATTTAAACCACTCCAAAGACGTGAACACCCACAAGGGTGACTCAACTCCGCCAAAGTGACACGTCGCGCGTCACCTGAGGCAATTGCTCTCGAACAAAAACTGTTGCTCGTTCATGCAGCCGGTCGGACCGACTCTGATATGTTGCTCGGAGTATACACCCACCCCGATGAACAGTGTTGTAACATTGCGAAAAGGCATTACGAATCAGCGCAACCAACCCGACTTTCCCCGGCAGACAAACTGCAGTGCGCATTCCGTTTATGACGCGCCAAGCCGACTCCTCGGGGGTCGCGTTGCTTGCCCTAAAGCTGCCCTGCTGACTGCAGCCATCCTCTGGCGATGAGCATGTGCCCGAAACTGCTCGGATGCACGCCATCGGTGGTCCACGCGATGTCCGGACGCTGCTCGCGGGCATGAATAAACGCGCCATGCAGCCGCACAACACCCGCCGCCGCAAACTCCCCGGCGATCTCGTGCACCGCTGCCACATATGGCTTCAGAAGGTCATTCGCATTGGCAGGCTCGGCAAGCCAAAGCACCGAAGGCTCACACAAGATCAACTGCAGCTTCGGCAACGCCGCGCGTGCCCGTGAAAGAATGTCACGATAGCCGGCGACAAACTGGTCAATCGGGCAGCCGACGCGATCGGGGACAAACCCGTGCCAGACATCGTTGATCCCGATGTAAACGCTCAACACATCCGGCTGCAGCTCAACGGCATCGCGATCCCACCGCTTCTGTAAATCGGTGATCTTATTTCCGCTGATTCCCCGATTAAGCACCGTCGGCGCCCCGGCCGGATTCTTCGCCGCGAGGTAGTCGCGAATGACTCGCACGAACCCCTTTCCAATCGACTCGGGGCACTTTCGCCAGTCAGCATCGGTAATGCTGTCGCCGATAAAAAGCAGCCTGCTCGATTGCGTCAACGTGATGCTCATTCCGCGGAGATTAGTCAAAGCGATTCCCAGAACGCAAGCCGTCTGTCACAGGCGCGTCTCCCGCTCCCGCCGGCTGCACTTCGCTGGCACGCGTCATCGGGTGGACCACCGACAACCCGAGCAGTCTCAGACATGAGGCCAATATCCGGTATGATCCGGCGATGGTCGCGTTTGTTTCATCGCCGATTTTTGTCGAGCACGATACAGGCCCGCATCATCCCGAGCGACCGGACCGCATTCGGGCCATCTACCGAGCACTGTACGACGCCCGGCTGATCACCGCCGACCCGTTTCCCGAATTCCGCCTGGAAACCGGCCTCTCGCCGTTGAATCGGCCGCCGTTGCTGGAGCTTGCGCCGGCACCGGCGGACGAGAAGTGGCTTTCGCTGTGTCATCCGCGGGAACATGTTGAGCAGATCAGGCGCGTTTGTGCCGCGGGGGGAGGTGTCTTGGACCAGGGTGACACCCCCGTTTCCGCCGCCAGCCACGAGATCGCGCTGCTGAGCCTCGGCAGCGCAATCGCCGCTGCTGATGCGGTCATGACATGCGCCGCGCACCGCTCCTTCTCCGCCGCGCGCCCGCCGGGGCATCATGCCGAGCCGGGCCGGCCGATGGGCTTCTGTCTCTATTCCAACGTGGCCATTCTGGCGCGGTACCTCCAGAAACAATACGGCGTTGATCGTGTGGCTATCGTCGATTTTGATGTGCATCACGGCAACGGCACACAGGCCTGCCTCGAAGATGACGCCAGCGTCTATTTCATCAGCCTCCACCAGCACCCGCAGACGTGCTACCCCGGCAGCGGACACTCGTGGGAGATTGGCGTCGGGCCGGCCCGGGGCTACACGTTGAACATTCCCTTTGACCCCGGAGCAGGCGATGAGGACTACCTTCGCGTGATCGACACGCGCGTGATACCGGAACTGGATGAATTCAGACCCGAGGTCTTGATCCTCAGCGCCGGCTTTGACGCCCACCAAGAGGACCCATTGGCCGAGATCCGTCTCACCGACGAATGCTTTGAACTAATGACGCGATCGCTGTGCGCGCTAGCCGACCAGCATTGCCAAGGGCGCGTTATCAGTGTTCTGGAAGGCGGCTACAATCTTCGGGCGCTGGGAAGAAGTGTTGTGAGGCATCTGGTCGGAATGACGTGACCGACGATTGCGACAGATCGGCGTCCAAGTTCAAATCAAAGGCGCATGACAATGGCTTCCAACACTCCCTTGCCTGCATCACCCCCGATACTAATCGTTGATGCTCATCTTGACCTCGCCTACAACGTCGTGCGCGGTCGCGACCCGCGGCAGCCCGCGGCGAATCAGCCGTATGTGGATAACGAATATGCCACAGTCGGCCTGCCCGACTTACGCGCCGGCAACGTGCGACTGGTGTGCGCCACGATTTTCTGCTCGCCGGCCAGCTATAAGTCACTCGGCTACCGCACCGCCGACGAAGCCCGCGCGCAGGCTCTACAACAACTTCAAACTTATCAGAATTGGATTCACGAAGGAGAGCTGCGCTTCATCACGCGCAGCACCGGCTTCGAGCCTGTTCTGCACGTTCCCGCCAATGCGTTGAACACCCAGCCTACAAATGCCGTTCTGCTCCTGGAAGGCGCCGACGCCTTGCGTTCCCCCGCGGATGTGCCGGATTGGTTTGATGCGGGCTTGCGCATAGTCGGCCTCGCCTGGAAGCGCACCCGCGCCGCCGGCGGCACGGGAGAACCGGGCGGGCTGACCGACGAAGGCCGCGCACTGGTGAAGGAGTTTGACCGGCTCGGGATTATTCACGACACGTCACACCTCGCAGAGCAGGCATTCTGGGACTTGCTGAATCTCACACCCAAGCCGGTTATTGCCAGCCATAGTAACTGCCGGGCAATCGTTCCGACCGACCGCCAACTGTCCGACGAGATGATTAAGGCCATTGCGGCGCGCGGCGGGGTCATTGGCATCAATTTCTACGACAAGTTTCTCATCCCCCCCGCCGCTGCTGGGAAGCGCCGGGCCACGCTTGGGGATGTTGTTGCTCATATTCGCCATATCTGCGACCTTACCGGCTCGCACGACCATGTAGCGATCGGCACCGATATGGACGGCGGGCTTGGCAGGGAGCAGATTCCGCAGGAAATCACCAGCAGCGCCGATCTCCCCCAGCTTGCCGCCGCGCTGACGACCGCCGGGTTCGACGCGGCCGCCGTGCGCAAAATCATGGGAGAAAACTGGATGCGGTTCTTTCAGCAAAATCTCGCTTGAAGGGTCTGCTTTCCGGAGCATTTAGGGTAAGAGTTGGGTCAAATTCCGCGCCTTCCTGCGCCGATCGCGTGATATAGTGATTGAATGCGATTCGCCCCGATCCGATCGTTTCTTGCTGTCAGCGTCTTCGCCATCCCGAGCCTGGCAATCGCTGGTCCGCCCAAGAATGTTATTATGTTTGTCGGCGACGGCATGGGCCACGAGCATATCAAGGCGGCCGGATACTACTTTAATGGTGCCGTCGGCCAGTTTAGTTTTGAACAACTCGACCATTTTGCATGGATGGAACATAACGCCAGCAATGGCGACGTCACCGACTCCGCCGCCAGCGGAACGGCACTGGCAACGGGTTTCAAGGTCAATAACGACGTTGTAAGCGTCGCGCTCGCCTCCGGGCCCGACCCTCGCAGCGCGACACCGAGCGACGGCCGCGATCTTCCGACAATCCTCGAACAGTTTAAGCTGTCTGGCTGCTCGACTGGCGTTGTTACAAACAGTTTTGTGACCGATGCAACCCCCGCGGCATTTGCGGCGCATGTGCCGACGCGCGGATTTACCAACGGCATTCTGAGCGACATGCTCACGCAGGTGCGCCCGAATGTTATCTTCGGCGGGCGCACAACAGGCGTTGGCACCGCGACCTTTTCGCAGTTTGGCTACGCCGTGGCAACCGATCGGCAGCAAATGCAGGCGTTCTCCCCCGCCAGCACACATGCCGCGGCGCTGTTTGGGTCGGGTGAGATGGCGTTCGCATACGATTATTCTGTCGGCAGTACCAGTTACTACGATACGAATCCGTTTCTCCACGAGATGACCGATAAAGCAATCGACCAACTGAGCGCGAATCCGAACGGGTTTTTCCTGATGGTCGAGTCAGATCTGACAGACGCAGCGGGCCATCTGCCGGTCGCCGGCTCGCAGAAAATCGAGCGCAGCATCTTCGAGGTGCGCGAACTTAGCCGCGCGGTGCAGCGGGCGATCGACTTTGCGGCAACCAATCCCGACACGCTGATCATTGTCACGTCCGACCACGAAACAGGCGGTATCACGGCCGGGCAGAACAACGGAGCAGGGATGTGGCCGGGAACTCAGTCGGGCGATACCCGGCATAACGCAACGTGGGTGCCGACTTATGCGTCCGGGCCGAACGCCGGGCATTTCCGCGGGCTGATTGACAACACCGACGTGCCCCGCCTCGCCGTCACCGCTGCGATTGCGCCAAGCCTGCCCATCACGGTGCGTTCATTTCAGCAGGGTTTGAACGGCTACGCCGGCACCACTGACACGCAACTGCAGGCCGCGACACCTGACCAGACCTTTGGCGCCGCGATTCTCCTGAACGCTGATGCCGATGAAGATCCGGACAACACATTTCCAAACGCCGCCCCTGTTCAGTTGGCAATCAGGTTTGACGATCTTTTTGGTGCAGGCTCAATTCCAGCCGAAGCGACCATTGTCAATGCCAAGCTGTCGTTTTTCACGGGCAGCGAGAGCAGCGACGGCACGACCGGCCGCCTGGCGATTCATCGACTGCTGACCGATTTCGACGATACGACCACATGGAACACCGCTGGAAACGTTTCCGGGACTGGTTTCAGCCTCAATGCGGCGGGCACGGATGCCGACTATCTCGCCGCTGCGGAGTATGTCTTCCCCTCGCCGACGGGAAATGCGGTGGCCGATTTTGATGTAACCGCATCGATTGCCGCCTGGCTGGCAGCGCATCGCGACGGGATCGACACGAATTTTGGCTGGGTGATTCTCAACAACGCAACAAACGGCTGGGCGCTCAACTCATCGGAAGCGCAGCAGCTGGCACGACCAACGCTCGAAGTCAGCTATACCGTGCCGGAACCTTCGGCGATCGCCTCCCTCGCACTGCTACTCACCGCGGGCCTGCGCCGCGGGCGCTAAATGAGCTTCACTTCCAGCTTTCCCGGGCGTTTGCCGAGCGTGCGCTCGAGGGCCATGTCGTGCGCGTCGTGGTAATGGCTGATGAGGCGATCCCAGTCGAACAGATCGCTCAGCCGCTCGACGCGGTTGCGCATTTCGATGCGCTGCCGGCGATTGAGGCTGCAGAACTGCATGAGGTAATCGACAAGGTTATTGCAGGTCTCCTCAAACCCGCGCTGGCGACGGTTGAGGACGACGATGCCGTTGTCGTCGTGCCGATCGATATGCCGCTGGACGTACGCCCCGAACCCGCTGAGGTCCGTCGTCACCGCCGGGACACCGAGCGCATTGGCTTCCAGGGGCGTATAACCCCATGGCTCGTAATAACTTGGGAATATTCCCAAATGACAGCCACGCACGAAGCTGTCGTAGTCGAGGCTGATAAGCGGACTCGTGGCACTCAGAAACTCCGGGTGAAACACGACCTTCACCGGGTCGTCTGCGGCATTAAACATCTTGCGATGGCGAAGATGGTTAATCACCGGATCGCCGGCGTCGTCGGCCAGGTCATGCGTGACAATCAAAGGCTGCCGCGGGCTGCGCCAGGCGTGCATGGCACGCTTGAGCTTCACCGACGCATCAGGGGTAATCAGGTCGCTCAGCGCCGGCAGACGGCCCGTCAGGACACTTTGAAGCAGCCGCCGGCCCATGGCGCGTTCCTGATCGATACAAGTATTCTTCAACTCTCGAAACTGTGCCTGACTGCGCAGCGCCTCGACATTAAAATGTCGGTTGGCCGCGCGCGTAACGATGAACGCCACAATCGTCGGCGGATCAGAAACGTGCTTCAGCCTCTGGTTGAGACGATGCAGCGCCTCAATGAAGAGGTCCATCCCCTTGTTTTTGTATTCGTATCGACCTGACGTGAAAAGGTAGAGCGTGCGATCGAGGTCAAACGTATAACTCGGGAAAAAGTGACCCATCACAAACTGATGAATCCGCTCTTTGTACTGCGCGTGCATGTTCTGAAACTCATGCAACGCATGGAACCGCTGAAGGTTCAACCCGTTGGGCGTAATGATGTCTGCCGAGCGTCCGAGTAATTGCGTCGCCTCGGCGTTGGTCACTTCGCTAACAGTGGTGAAAACCGTCGAAGCGTGCGCCCCGGCTTTTTCGATCTGATGCCTTGGAAGAATGCGATACTTATCGGCGAGCGTGTCGCCGTCGAGAAACGGCAGGTGCTCGTAAAAGTGGGGATTGTCGCTGGCCAGGTAGCGGCCGAGTAACGTCGCATGCGTGGTAAAGACCGTCGTGATCGGCAAGCCGAGGTGTGCGATCCGGGGCACCGCTGCCCCGCCCATCCACTCATGAAAATGCGCCAGAACCGGCTGCTCGCCCTTTACTTCGCTGAGCGCGCGGAAGAACTCGGTTACGGTGAAGCCAAATGCGACAACATCATTCACCTCGCCGTCGCCGTCGGGCACGGTAATTCCGTGGTCTTTCCAGAACAGGTACTTGTCTTCGCCCAGCCGGTCGTAACGGGAGCGGTGGTCGAGAAGAATCACCCGGGGTCGCCCGGCAATCAGCCACCTGCCATAGTGGCAGTTGATGCCTTGGGCGCGCAGGCGGTCGAGCGCATCGCGCACGACGCCTTCGCTGGGCCGCTCTTCAAACTCCAGCGCCGCGGTGGCGGGGTTGTAGGGGCCGATGAGGCAATAGCGATCGCCCCATCGGGCTGTCATCGCAGAGGCCTTGCTTCGAAGCACGGTGTAAATCCCACCCAACTGCCAGCAGACTTCCCAAGCACATTCAAACAGCAACGGCGGGATGGGTACATGCGCAGGCTCGGGCTGGGGTTCATATACGATTGGCTCGCTTACATTGCGCGCCGACCGTGAGAGGCCAAACCGGGTGAACGGCGACACGCCGCCGGGGGTGCTGGCCCGATTTTCCGAAGGCGCGGCGCCGCCGTTCCCTCTCTCGGCAACTGCAGGCGCAGCGGATTCCGGGGCCATGAGCTGAACCGGCGGCGCAGGCGCTATCGCCGGCGGTGCCTCCACCGGTAAGACCGCGCCCGGCAAATGCGGCGACTGCAATAGTGTCGGCGGTGGTGGCGCGATCGCCGTCGCCGGCCCGGCGGCCTGCGCCATCCTCGAGGGCCTGACCACAGAAGTCGCTCCTTCACGCCTGCGTGGGGGTGCCTGTTTCGGTTTGGAGTTGTTCCCGGTTCGTTTCGCCATATCGCCTTCGTCATTATCGCGCGCAAGTGCACCCTTCTGCAATCCCAAACGCTGCCCGCGCCACGACTTTCGGCATTTCTCGATTTGACGCCAAGAATGGTGTACGTCCCGATGGCGATCCATATCATTCCCGCCATGGGTCGATGGATCATTTCAATCGTGTTCGGTGGGGTGGCAATGGTGTTTATCGGGGTTGGCCTGGTCATGGCATGGCACCAGGACGCCGCCATCCGTAACGCCGAGCCTGTCAAGGCTACGATCACACTCTCGGCGGTGGACACGTCCAGCAGCTACCACAAGGGCCGACGGCACACCCGGCATACCGCCCGGATTAGCTACAACTACACCGTCGGAGGGGAGACGCGCACCAGCAAGACAATCTACCCCGGCGGGATGAATGTGGGCGGCGAATCGGCCCATGATCTGGTCGCGCGATTTCCAAAAGGGAGCACCGTCGACGCCTTTTTCGACCGCCGCGACGCATCGGCTGCGTTTCTACTCAAGCGACACGACTTCGGGCCATATTTGTTCATTCTCTTTCCCATGCTGCACCTCAGCATCGGGTTGATCCTGCTGCTGTCCGGTGGATCGTCAAAGAAGCTCCCACCGATCGAGAAGGGCAATGGCCAGTGGCTCTTGCCCACCGGAATGACGACCGCCAGCAAGTTTAACAACGCCGCGTTGCTTGCGGGTGTGTGGTGGCTGGTGGGCGGCTTCGCGATTTTTCACTACTTCAGGGTTGCAGAAAGGCCGTACGACTCGTTTGCCGTCTGGGTTTCGGTGGTCTACCTGGCGGTGGGCATCGCACCTCTGTGGACTGCCGCACATTTCTGGTCATTGATGCACAAGGTGAGCGATGCACTGGTGACAACCGACGCCTACCCCATCCGCAGGGGCCACCCGCTGAAGGTCAATGTCAAACTGGAGCTAGCCGGCGGCGGAAACATTGAAACGGCGACCGCCACCCTGGTATGCCGTCGCACGATCCGCAGTAATCGCACAGGAAAGAACCAGACGCATACCGATGACGCCTGGATCAGCGAGCAGCCATTCGCTCCGGCACAGGACTTAGTGGCCGATCGAACGATCAGCGGCGATGTTGTGTTTCATGTCCCGTTTGAGCAACTTCCAACCACGCTCAAGGGCGACCGAAGCTACCCGCGGTATCAATGGGAACTGCGGCTGCTCGTCAAGCGCAGCGGACCGGATTACAAGTCGAAATTCGTGGTGCAGGTGGTGTAAGCGGAAGCCGAGAAAGTCCGGGTGCCGGCGAATGTCGCCGTGGCGTTTTCTCCGATACAACTGCGGCATGAGAGTAATTGCGATTGGCCTCCTCACGGGCATCGGCTGCATTGGATTGATGGTCGGCTGCGTCGACACGACAGACTTCCGTCGCAGTGCCAGCGAGCCGGCCGCCTCAAGCCCGGCCGTGGCAACCCCGCCGCGGCCGCAAAACAGGCGAGAAGTTATCGGCACGAGTGTTGAGGGCCGGTCCATTGAGGTTGAAGTCTTTGGAAACGGGTCGCCGACAATACTCATTCTCGGCGGTATACACGGAGACGAACCGACGAGCGTCGATTGCACGCGCGGCTTGATCGCACACCTGCGTGCCAACCCGGCGCTTGTCAGTGGTCGAACTGTGGCGATCATCGAGGTGGCCAACCCAGACGGCTACGCCCGGCGCACTCGAACCAACGCCCGGGGAATCGACTGCAACCGAAATTTTCCGGCGCGCAACTTCCAGCCCGGTGGGTCGCGAGCCGCCCGCGGGGGGACTCAGCCTGCCAGCGAGCCGGAAACCCGGGCCATTCTCGCGGCGATGGCGAAGTTTCGCCCGAAGCACATGATCAGCATTCATTCGATTAGAGGCGACCGCCAGCAGAACAACTATGACGGTCCCGGGGAAGCGCTGGCACGCGCCATGACTGCGCACAATGGATATCCGGTGACTGCCAATATTGGCTACCCCACCCCCGGCTCGCTCGGCAGCTACGCCGGCGGCGACTTGGCCATTCCCATCATCACCCTCGAACTGCCCAAAGCGCAACCCGGCCCGGCTGCGTGGGAACACAACCGCGCGGCGTTGCTTGCAGCCATATCCTGGTGAGCAAACCCGCCGCCGTCATGCGCGGCCGCGCGTTGTCGGATCAAACGCCGGCAGGAATCTCACTGCATCGAGATTCACTGTCTGCGCACGATTCAGCGGGCGGAAAGTAACCGTTGCATCGGCGGTGGTGTTGAAGGTGTATTTGCCGATCAACACATAACCGTTTTCGGTGCCCCTGGTGTTGAGATCGATCGTCACCGGCCGCTGCTGCCTGCCGTTGGAGTCCTTGATGTCAAACACACCCATGCCAAGTTCGCTGCTGGGCGTTGACCATCGGGCATAGACGAAATAATCGCCGTCAAACTCGAGGAATGGGCTGACATCGAGCTTGGTGCCACCGAACAGCACCAGGCTGTTGCTGTTGAGCGCGTTGGGATCAAACAACCCGGAAACCTGCCCGCGGGCTTTGGCTTCGGGTCGATTGAAGGCCACCTGCTCGGTGACATCGATCACCCGTTCGCCGAGATTACCGGTGCGCACGGTAAGCGGACCGGCAAAACTGCTCGGCCCGCCGATGTTGAAGCTGCGCACTCGATAAAAGAACTGCGTCCCCGCGGGCAAGCGCGTGTCGGTGAATGTGGTTGTGTTGCCGCCGAGTGTGAAGCGTTTCACGTCGCGGGTGAAGAACTCGTCCCGGGCGCGATCGATCACAAAACCAAACTCGTTGTTCGAGCGATCATTCCACTGCAGCACCACTTCCGACGACGAAATGCTCGACGCCGCAAGCTCAGTGGGCTTTCGAGGGGCAGTGGTCGGATCGAAAATCTGCACTTCTACCTGCTTGGTCTTCCCGGCGGTGAGAATCTGGTCGAACGGTCGGGCGTAAAAGGTGTAAGTGCCAGCGGCGAGGCCGAGCGACTCGGTGTTGGCATTCACGCGAAACCCACCCGCGGGCGATTGGTCGGTGTTAACCGGCGTGTCGCCATCGCGTCCGGTTTGCAGGCCGGGAATATTGTTCGACTCAAGATAAAACGCGACGGCGGTCACGGCATCGCCGATGTCGTTGTCGTTGGCACCTACCGCGCGAAGTTTGACAATGTCATTCACTGCGTACAGCGCATTCTCGCTGCGCACGGCATCGAGTGTAGGCCGCTGATTCTGCCTTGAAGAAAAGTCGCGTCCTTGAAACACGGCATTGGGGTCGTCGATTGTGATGGTGTACGAAAAATCGAGCAAACCCCCGCCGGCGTTATCGGGGTTGGTTACGGGCAGGTCTTGCTGCGTCGGGTCGTAAGGGTCGGCAGCGCGATAATCGACGACGTAGCCGATATCCTGCATCAGGCCGACTGTGATACGGCTAAGCGGTGAACCCGATGACTCTGCGAAAGGGGTCATCATTTCGTTGCCAAGCAGTGCTTCACTGAAATGCGAGAACGCACTTCCTGCCCCGGCGGTAAATGGTTCCAGCGGCACGCCGGGGGCCTTGGGCTGGTTGAAGATCGTGCGATACTCTCGCAGCGCGTTGGCACCAAGGAAAAGCGGACTGCCCTGACGGCCCCCAATGAGTGACGTCCCGGCTTCTTCATCATCAAAGCTGAACCAGGTATTCAGGGTAAACCCGAGCGCGTGGCCGAGTTCGTGCACCGCTGTGTCGTATAAACCCGGGTTTTTGCTGTCGGCAATGTCGAACGTCGCCGCTGAGCGATACGGCAAGTTGGCACCGCGAGCGATCGAGGCGTCGCGAACCAATCGCGGCCCTGCAGACGCGAGCGTGCCGCCCACACCATCGACTTTCTTGGCAAAGATTTCAATCACAATGTCATCGATATCGCCGTAACGTTCATCGGCCACACCCGTGAGGTCACCCACCAACACCTTTTCCCAGCGCGCTGCAGCCGATTCGACGATCGAGCGCAGTTCATCGGTAACCCCGCTGGCAAAGGCAAGAGTAATGTTAAATTTGCCACTAAAATTGCCGAAGCCACCTTTGCCCGGGGAGTTCTGGCCGTACCCTGCCGGGGGAAGGTGAGAGACGAAGTACTGACCGACGGGCAACCCGGCAAACTCGTAACGGCCTGCGGAGTTGGTCACCGTGCTTGCCTCGCCGGCATCGAGTTGGCGGTTGCGGTTCTGGTCGAGAAAGACGGTCACGCCTGCCAGCGCCCGCTCCCGGCCGTCGCGCTGGCCGTCGTTGTCCAGATCTTCGATGACTGTCCCGCTGATGCTCGCCAGCAATTGGCGGACCTCCAGCGACTCGACAACCGTGCGTGCAGCAGAACCGATGCGGTAACTCATGGTGCTAAACCCTTCCTGCAACAACTGATCCTGTGGGCAAGCCTCGCCCGATTTTTCATTGTCGGCGCACCAGTGCCCGTATGTCAATCTTCCCCGACTCCCGCGCCGGATTTCCGCGCCCCTCGGGGGCCAATTCGACAGCATAACAGTCGGTGCTTACCATCAAATCATTTCAATGGACGACACTTCGCCCCAAGTTCCCGAGCACAACCGCACCGGCCAAAATCTGCGCGCTCCGATGCCCCGGCCAAAGGTGCGTGGCAAAGTGATTGACTTTCATTGTCACCTGCTCAGCGCCGCGCATGCCAGCGCGTGGTTCGCCGCCGCCGACCATTATGGGATCGATACGTTCTTCACCATGGGCCCGCTCGAAGAGGCAATCCGCCTAAAGCGCGTCTGGGGTGAACGCATTCACTTCAATGCCGTTCCGGCATGGCGCGACATTGGCACCACGGGCTGGGTCGACGATTGGCTGAGACGGCTCGACGGCTTTTACAACATCGGCACGCGCATCGCCAAGTTTCACATGGCACCCGGCACGCTCGCGCGCGCCAACATGACATTTGATTCGCCCATCTTTCACCGGGTGCTGAAAGCGGTGCTCGACCGCAGGATGATCATCATGTCACACGTGGGTGATCCGGAGCTTTGGTATCAATCCAAGTACGCCGACACCGCGAAGTTTGGCACGCGCGATCTTCACTACCAGCTCTTTGCCGAGGCGATCGAGTCAGTGGACGGCAACCCGTGGGTTGGAGCACACCTCGGCGGCAACCCGGAAGACCTTCCGCGGCTGCAGGGCTTGCTCGACCGGTTTCCAAATCTCTGGCTCGACTGCTCTGCCACACGATGGATGCAGCGGGAAGTCTGCTGCCGGCGCGATGCAATGCGCGAATTTTTCATCCGTAACCAGGACCGCATCCTCTTCGGTAGCGATCAGGTCAGCGGGGATGATCGCGGGTTTGACTTCTATGCCAGCCGATTCTGGGTGCACCGAAAACTGTGGGAGACCGCATTCGTCGGCGACAGCCCCATCACCGACCCCGACCTCCCCGAAATGCAGCAGCCCACGTTGCGCGGCCTTTGTCTGCCCGATCCGGTATTGCAAAAACTCTACCGCAACAATGCCGTTCGGCTGATGGCGAGCGTTGGAGTCGACATCTAAGCAATGACGGCTCGACTGAAGCACGCAAAACAAGCCCCACGGCACAACTATTGGGGCGAAAATCGGTATAATGCCATCTGAAGGACCCTCTCCATGCCTACTCAAAATCCCCCGCTGCGTCTCAACTTCTCTACCCGGTGGCAATACGCCCCAGCACCCGAGACGGCGAAGGTCGAAATCAAGCCGAGCTATGACCTTTTCATCGGCGGCAAGTTCTCGCCATCGACGGAAGGCAAAACTTTCGAGACCGTGAACCCGGCAACCGAGAAGCCGCTGAGCCAGGTGGCTTCAGCAACCCACAAAGACGTCGATCGCGCCGTCAAATCGGCGCGCAACGCATACGACAAAGTCTGGTCGAAAATGCCCGCGAAAGAACGAGGAAAATATGTCTACCGCATCGCGCGCATGATCCAGGAACGCGCCCGCGAACTCTCCATTATCGAGTCCATGGATGGTGGTAAGGCCATACGTGAAAGTAGGGATGTGGATATCCCGCTCGTTGCCGCCCACTTCTTTTACTACGCCGGCTGGGCAGACAAACTCGAGTACGCCTTTCCCGGCCGCGCGCCGCGCGCGCTGGGTGTCTGTGGGCAGATTATTCCCTGGAACTTCCCTTTGCTGATGGCCGCATGGAAAATCGCCCCCGCGATCGCCTGTGGCAACACCGTCGTTCTCAAGCCCGCTGAGACCACCCCGCTCACCTCGCTGAAGCTCGCGGAGATTATCCAGGACTGCGACCTTCCGCCGGGAGTCGTCAACATCATCACGGGTGCCGGCGATACTGGCGCGGCAATCGTCAACCACCCGGGCATCGACAAGATCGCCTTCACCGGCAGCACTGATGTCGGCAAGCGAATCATGAGTGCCATCGCTGGCACGAACAAAAAGTACACGCTCGAACTCGGCGGCAAGGCGGCTAACGTCATCTTTGATGATGCCACGATCGATCAGGCGGTCGAGGGAATCATCAACGGCATCTTCTTCAATCAGGGCCATGTCTGCTGCGCCGGCTCGCGGCTGCTGGTGCAGGAAAGTATCCACGACAAAGTGATCGCCAAGTTGCAGGATCGCATGCAGACGCTCATCGTCGGCGACCCGCTGGACAAGAACACCGACATTGGTGCCATCAACAGCAAGATGCAGCTTGAGAAGATCAACGGCTATCTTTCGCTTGCAGGCGATGAAGGAGCCAACGTGTGGCAGACCGATTGCGAACTGCCCGCGAAGGGATTTTTCTGCCGACCGACGCTCTTCCTGAATTGCGCGCAGTCACACCGGGTGGTGCAGGAAGAGATCTTCGGGCCGGTGCTCGCTGTCCAGACTTTTCGCACGCCGGAGGAGGCGGTCGAGAAGGCAAACAATACGCCCTACGGCCTCAGCGGCGGAGTGTGGACGGACAAGGGCAGCAAGATCTTCAAAATCACCAACGCCATGCGCGCCGGCGTGGTCTGGGCGAACACCTACAACAAGTTCGACCCGACTTCTCCTTTCGGCGGGTACAAAGAATCCGGCGTAGGCCGTGAAGGCGGGCTGCATGGCCTTGCGGCATATCTCAGAGTTGATTGACCACGGAGACACAGAGATACAGAGACTCGGAGAAAACAATATAGCCACATATGCACACGGATGAACACGGATGAACAAGGTTGAAGTCATACTGATTCACCCTGACTCAGCGATCAGACCTCAGTCAACTGCCAGCGGGCCTGGAAATTTGTGCAATCTTTCTGCGCTTCATCTGTGTTTATCTGTGGCTAACAGTTCAGAGGCTTAAAGAGATTTCAGCATGGCAAAACGACCTTCAACCAACGGTAAATCCAACGGCACTCTCGCCGCGGTCAAACCCTTGCGGGCGGCGCGGCTGCAGGACGACCACGGCGACGCGCGCATTCCAGTGCTGAAGACCTACAAGATCTTCGTCGGCGGGAAGTTTCCCCGCACCGAGTCGGGCCGCTTCTACCTGTTGAAAGACGCCCGAAACGAGCCGATCGCCAACATGTGCCTTTGTTCCCGAAAGGATTTTCGCGACGCGGTTGTAGCGGCCCGCCCCGCGCAGGCCGGCTGGGCAAAACGCGCCGCATACAACCGATCGCAGATCCTTTACCGCATCGCCGAGATGCTCGAAGGCCGCAGGGCGCAGTTCATCGCCGAACTCGTCCAATGCGGCGGCGACAATTCATCGGCCACGAAAGAAGTCGAGCAATCCATTGACCGTACGCTGTACTACGCCGGCTGGGCCGACAAGTATCAGCAGATCTTTTCCACCGTAAACCCGGTGCAGTCGAGTCATTTCAACTTCAGCATGCTCGAAACAACCGGCATCGTCGCCGCGATCGCACCGGAAAAATCTGGATTGCTCGGGCTGATCAGCGTCATCATGCCAGCCATTTGCGGGGGCAACTCGGTCATCGCGCTGGCGTCATACTCCAACCCACTCGCTGCGGTCTCGTTTGCCGAGGTGCTCGCCACCAGCGACCTGCCCGGCGGGGTGGTGAACATCCTCACCGGCCTGCGCAGCGAATTGTGCGAGCACATGGCTAGTCATATGGATGTCAACGCAGTCATTGCCTGCAATGGCGAACCTGCCGAGCGCAAACTGCTGCAACAGAAAGGGGCGGAGAACATGAAGCGAGTCATCTTCCATGACCGCGACTGGAGCAAGGACGAAGCCCAGTCGCCGTACATGATTCTTCAGACCCAGGAAACAAAGACCACATGGCATCCGATCGGTGTGTAAACTCAATCCCGGCCGATCTCGCCCCACGGTTGCAGCTCTCGCACTACCGCCACGAGACCAGCGCCGCCGACACAATCGCGCTCGTGCAAGCCGCCGTCGAGTCGGGCTGCCCGGGTGTGAGCGTCTTTCCCCCTTTCGTCGCCGACGCCTCGCGCGCCGCAGCGCGGAAGACGTCGGTTGTGGCGAAAATCTGCCAATCAGGCATGGCTAAAGCGACGATCAAGGCCATCGAAGCGACAAGCTGCATCAAAGACGGCGCCACCGAATTGCAAGTCGAGCCGTTGCTCGCCCCACAACTGTCGGGCGATTTCACCCCGCTGAAAGCCGAACTGCTGGAACTGGCCCGCGCCGCGCGCGCCACCGGCCGCGATGTGCTGCTGCACGCCAACCTGCGCACCATGCTCCTCAACAAAGGCGGCGGCGAAGGGTGGATCGAGGCGGCCTGCCGCGCAGTGCGCGAGGGCGCGTTCGACGGCATCACCGATATCGGCGACGATGCCAGCCACGCGCTCGTCCGCACCCACGCCGGCGGCCTCATCCTCCGCAGGAGCATGCCCGCGATCGACTTCCCCGGCGTCCGCCGACTCCTTCACCCCACCACCGACCGCGTCGAGATCTTTGCCGAGTTGTTTGATATCGAATCGATCGGGGATATCTTTTAATGCCACCGTTCCCGGCGAGTCCTTTTAGAGTATTGAAATGCTGATACGCCCGCAGTTTCATTGCGTCCTGCTCGCCGCCGCGCTGCTCTTGACTGCGGCGCGCAGCCTCGCCGGCATGCCGACGACCCAGCCCATCGCCGGCACCGACACGCAACCCCTCATCATCCATCTCCCAGGCATCGGAGGACATCGCTTCCCCGATGAAATGGTGAAACAGGGCCTCTCGCAGGCCGGACTGGGCGCAGAGATTTACATCTACGACTGGACCGGCGAAGACGAAGGCTTCAACGCACTTACCAATGTCGCGCGCCACCAATCAGAGTCTGCCATCGTCGCAGCCCTCATCACAACGACCGCGCGCGAGCAACCAAATCGACGAATCATCATCACCTGTCACAGCGGCGGCGCGGGCATTGCCGCATGGGCGCTGGCCCAACTCCCCGAAGGCGTGATGATCGACGCATGGCTCATGCTCGCGCCGGCGCTCTCGCCCCGGTTTGACCTCTCGCCATCCCTCGCGCGGGTTCGGGGAAACGCTTATTCATTCAACAGCTCGCGCGATCCTGTCCTGGGCTTCGGCACGCGCAATTTCGGAACCGTCGACCGCGTCCGAACCGATGCCGCAGGCCGGGTCGGGTTTGAAATGCCCACCCACGGCGACGCAAAGCAATACGAAAAGCTGCACCAACTCCCCTACAACGCCGACTGGCGCCGACACTACAACAGCGGCGACCACATCGGCGCCACCATGCGCCCGTTTGTAAGAAGCGTCATCGCCCCCCTTCTCGCCCCCGCCACACAGCCCGCCGCCGCGAAACAGTAGCAGTCAGAAAATTCTCTGCCCCCAAAGCCTTGCGACCCCCGCCGGTATGCACCTATAATGCCGCCCCCTAAGCCCAGGTGGCGGAATTGGCAGACGCACTGCTTTGAGGTGGCAGCGAGTAACATCGTGCAGGTTCAAGTCCTGTCCTGGGCACTGAAAGATCCGCAAAAGCCGCGTTTCCCGCATCCAAAGCAGGAAAACGCGGCTTTCGTTTGTCCACCAGTCACTCACCCCACCCCGCCGACACCGCACGCCACCAACCCCAAAGCCCCACCCAAGCTCCCATTGTTCCGCGCAGAACAATTCGCAGCGGGCAGTCGGCAGTGGGCGGTGGGCAGTGCGCAGAGGAGATGGCCCAGTGTTCCGCGCGGAACAATCTTCAATCTCCCCCTCCTGGTACTCCGGGCGGGAGCAGGGGGAGGGCAAGTCGGCGGCCATGTAACCGCGAGCAACCAGCAACCAGTAACCAGCAACAAGCCATTTGTTCCGCGCGGAACATTCATCCGCCCTCTGCCCACTGCCCACTGCCCACTGCCCACTGCCAATTGTTCCGCGCGGAACAATTTGCAACATGCAATATAACCCATTGCCCAAAAACAACTTATAACCCAATTAAGTACTAACCACACCCTAACATTCTGTTAAGAAGCGCCTTCCCCCATCCCGCCGAGCCCGCCGTAGTTCACGCCACGGCGACCCGCCGAGCCGCACGCCCGTAGCGCGGGCTTCCACCCCGTCTCCTGCGCCCAGAATGTACATAAACAATCACATACGAATCCAAAAGTGGTGAACTGTGCTCCAACCCTCGCCAAGCACGCGAACGAACGCATCAAAGTCCGCCCCGTTGCGAAAGTGCGACATCCACCGATTTCCCCTGTACAAAACATGATAGAATTCTCCCGTGCCGATGTTGCCAGCCGGACGTGCCACACGTCGACGGATGCACACCAGACGGGTGACCAGGCGAATTCAGTAATGACCCCCTCTCCTCCCCATCGCCCACACCTGGGACGGCAAGCTCATCGTCAGCGCCTACGGCGGAGGGGATTTCGCTGCGGCGCGGTACCATTCCGGCGTGGGACTGAACCAGCGGCTCTATGTGCAGCAGGACGCCAACTACAACGTGACGTCGGTGAGCAATTCATCCGGCGCAATCGTCGAGCGCTTCCGCTACACCCCCTACGGCCAGCGGACGGTCCTGAATGATGATTTCACCGTCAACACCAACCCGACGACCAGCGACTACAGCTTCGACACCGGGCATCAGGGCCTGAAACACGACGCCGAGACCGGGCTGATCTACAACCGTGCGCGGATGCTCCACCCGACGCTGGGCCGGTTCACCAGCCGCGATCCGCTTGTTTATGTGGATGGGATGAGTGTGTATCAGTTGGTCGTTTCGAACCCTGTCAACCACGTCGATGCTCTCGGACTGTTGACAGTAACAATAGGAATCACCGCGCAGTTTGTCCCGGCGATGGGCACGCACCAGTCTATTGGAATCGTAATTGATGATAATCTGAACGTTGGAATCTACTGGACGCCACAGGTCGCCATCGGAGTAAACGCGGCGATCGGGGGTGAAGTAGGAATTGCTTCGGGTGGGGTTGTTACGGGAGTAGTGGGAACCAGCACCGTTTCTGCGAACGCGCCAGGCAAGCCTATCGGTGTAAGTGGTTCAGTGAACCATCCTCCAAACGCGCTGCCACCCCCGGTGACTGGCCAAGCAGCTAGCGTAAGTGCTGGGGGTGGGCCTGGCGGGCTGTCCGCAGGGAATGGCGTCACTCTCACACAGGGCATCGGGAACGCGCGCGGTGCCGCGGTTGGGGTAGCAGGTGGTTTAGTATCGTCTCCGATTCAGATCATCCGCCGACTTGTGGTCTTAGCGCCGACTATCTTCGAGCAGGCAACGCAGACACAGGGACCGATTCAAGGACAGATTCACTTACCTTGACCATACGGGAGAATTTGTGAGTCAGAAACTGACGAATCCGATAACAATCCCGCGTATGGGAGCACTACATCGCACAATGTTTCGGTGCCAACCTGCCCCATGGGCATTGTACGCTTCGTTTGCCATGGTAGCGGGATGCTTGGCCGTACCTATCTATTTCTTGAATGAATCGCTCCGAATTCAGCTTGCGATTATCGCCGGACTATTGCTCGTCCTTGTGTTCTCTGCCGCAATGGTGCCGTCGTTGCGTTTACTCGACTCGACTCGAGTCTCGCTGGTGGTTGAATCTCGCAGGGTTTCTTTGTCGCGTGCTCGAAGTGGAAAGCTGATTGCGTCCCTCGTCCTACGCGAAAACACCCCGGTGCGACGATCAAGAGATGGGAAGGCGTTATTGCTCGGTCATATCGACTTCATTTCACGATTGATGGCTGATTGGCGTCCAATGTTTGTTTTGAACACAGATGCAGACATGATGGTGCTGCGTGGTATCAAGGATATAGATGTCACTGAAGACGCGATTCGAACCGCCATTCACGCTATCAAAGCCCGCAGCAGGTCGGGCAAAGATTAGCGGCATGGTGACAACAATTGCGTAAACGGCAAAATCATCGTCAGCGGCTACGGCGGCGGGGATTTTGCTGCGGCGCGGTACCATTCCGGCGTGGGACTCAACCAGCGGCTCTATGTGCAGCAGGACGCCAACTACAACGTGACGTCGGTGAGCAATGCATCCGGCGCGACGGTCGAGCGGTATCGGTACACCCCCTACGGCCAGCGGACGGTCCTGAACGACGATTTCACCGTCAACACCAACCCACCGCAGACCGATTGACACGAGATGCGTCATCAACAGCTTCTCCTGGGGACAACAAGAGCAACATCGATGAGCGAAAGAAAAAAACCTCCTACCAGGTCAAGCCAGACGGTAGCGGTCTTGGCCCGAAGAAGGCGCCGAGTAATGACAAAGTGGCCAAGAAATTGGGAAAGAAGACAGTTGAAGCGGTGTTCGCAAAAGTACCGATCGTTCTCGTCGCAACTGCTGCTTACGACACGTATCAGGGCGGCGTAGGTCATGCCTTTAATGAAGCAACTTGGCCACTGAGTGAACTCTGGGGCGAGGAAACGGAACCATGAACAGTATGTCCAATTTTGAGTACATTTTGCGTACTGCGGAGAAATTCTACTTCCCTGATTTGGTGATCAAGGATCTCCAACATGAGATTGCAGGCAGATTGTCCAAGGCGGATCTGGCTCAGTTAGCAATTGTGTACGAGAGACTTGCGAGAGATGACGACTTCCCAAAGCTCAAGCAATGGGCTTACGACAATCGGCGCGACGACAAATGCAAGAAGGTGTTGCGCCTATTCATGCTGTTCGAAGTGCTCGCAGAGATGGGCCGCGCGCCCTTCTATCGTCGCCACCTTGACTTCTCGTTTCAACGGCCGCCAAAGCCACTCGACTGGAGCAGTTTGCCGGATCGGTTTGAGCCGTTCGTCAAGCTGTTTGAAAAGTATGGCACCGTCCAAACCGACGATCAGATCGACGAGTTCATTAGCAATATGACTGTCGAGCAAGAGACCGAGTTGCTTGAGTTGTTCGAGGGGTATTACCCGTATGAGGAAGAACTGAGGGCATGGCGACAATCATTTGATTGGATGAAACGTGATGAACCGTCGCTGGCCTACTTTGCTTGTGGCCTGGCGGCGACAGTATATTACATGACCCGGGATAAACGGTGACGAAGGCATACTCGATGCAACGCCCGATGGAGACGTCGGCATCGGCCTCGATCAAAGGCTCTATGTGCAGCAGGACGCCAACTTCAACGTGACGTCGGTGAGCAATGCCGCGGGCGCGACGGTCGAGCGGTTCCGCTACACCCCCTACGGCCAGCGGACGGTGCTGAACGACGATTTCACCGCCGACCTCGACAACACCAGCGACTACAGCTTCGACGCCGGCCATCAGGGCCTCACGCACGACGCCGAGACGCAGCTGGTCTACAACCGCGCCCGCATGCTCCACCCGACGCTGGGGCGGTTCATTAGCCGCGATCCGCGGGGCGGGCATGTGCGTGCCCGTTCGCTGGGCGGGAGTGAAATCGGGCAAATGTCAAGCAAAAAATTCCGGCATACTGGAAAATCTTTCCACTCATCTGCACAAATCGATATCGCCGAGTTATAGTAGTGCTTCCGCGCGTCGCCCGGCTGGCGGAGTTGGGGCACGTCGCGGGAAGGCAATCGAGCAAGTGTGACGCATGACCACCCGCTCTGCGCGCGCTTCATCACCACAAGGAGTGAGGGCGAGGAGCCTCCCATCTTTATGTCTCCAACCATGCTTCAAGAGGAAACTGTGGCCACCAACCAGGCGAACACCAACCGGCTGCATCCTGAAGAGCAGCATTCGAAGTTCTGGCAGAACGCACACACTTACTTCAACCGGGTCTACGACCAGATGGGGCTTGACCCGACCTGGAGGCAGTATCTTTCGTCGCCGAAGCGCATTCTCACCGTGAGTTGCCCGGTGCGGATGGACGATGGAAGCATTAATGTCTTCACAGGGTATCGCGTGCAGCACAACAACGCGCGCGGGCCGTTCAAAGGGGGCATTCGGTACGACGCGTCGGTTGACCGCGATGAAGTCATGGCGCTGGCGATGATCCAGACTTTTAAGAACGCCCTCGTCGAGCTTCCCTATGGCGGGGCAAAGGGGGGCGTGGTGTGCACGCCCAAAAACCTCAGCATGGCCGAGAAGGAAGGGCTGACGCGGCGGTACACCTCCGAGATCATGCCGATCATCGGCCCCAATCAGGATATTCCCGCGCCCGATGCCGGCACCGATGCGCAGACAATGGCCTGGCTGCTGGACACCTATAGCATGATGGTGGGCCACCAGGAGTTGGGCGTGGTCACGGGCAAGCCCGTGAGCATTGGCGGGAGCGTCGGCCGCGAGGAAGCGACCGGCCGCGGGGTGATGAATGTGCTTCGCGCGTTTCTGAAGACCAAGGGCAAGACGCTTGACGGCCTGCGCATCGCGGTGCAGGGCTTCGGCAATGTCGGCTCGTGGGCGGCCAAGCTGCTGCGCGACCGTGGGGCAAAGATCGTGGCGATCAGCGACCGCGATTGTGCCGTTCGCAACGACGGCGGCATCGACGCTGATGACGCGATGGCCTACGTCAAGAAGCATCGAACCCTCGCCGGCTATTCGCGCGGCAACGGCGACGAAATCAGCAATCAGCAGTTGTTAATGACCGATTGCGACGTGCTCATCCCCGCGGCGATGGAAAACACGCTCGATGCGGAAGTTGCCCCGCATGTGAAGGCGAGAATTGTGGCCGAGGGTGCCAACGGCCCCACCACCCCCGCCGCCGACGAAATTTTGCGCGAGAACGGCGTGACGCTGCTGCCCGACATCCTCGCCAACGCCGGCGGCGTAACCGTCAGCTATTTTGAGTGGGTGCAGGGCCTGCAGAACTTCTTCTGGAGTAAGAAGGAAGTGGACGACGAACTGCAGAAGATCATGGAAAAGGCGTTTGCCGAGGTCAACGCCAAGGCCGACGCCGCCGACTGCGACTACCGCACCGCGGCGTATACCATCGCGATCGACCGGGTGAATGAGGCATGTCGGCTGAAGGGCCTCTTCCCATAACGCGCCATCGGCCGTCAAACCCAAGCTTGTCCAACCCGAGCCGGCCCAAAATGGGCCAATTGAGCCATCTTCTCGCAACTTCATGGCCGTGATGCCGTGTCGTCATTCAGTGGCAAAGCGCGAGCGTCGTGCCGGCAACCACAGAATTGCGCTCGACATTCGCGCGCCAACTGCTAACAATGACGCTGGAGATAAAATCATGCGATTCGCAGAAAACATGCTCGGCAACTGCATTGTGGCCCGCTTTCTGGTCGTCGCGCTGCTTGCGACGGTAGCGCGGGCCGACACCCCTGCTACCGCACCATCAACCGGCGACGCTGCGATTATGCAGACCTTCCGCGACTACAACGCCGCGATGGCCGTCGGCGATGAGCCTACTATGCTCTCCCTGCAACATGCGGTGAGCGATGACCAGAAGGCCATTGCAAAGGCCATGACAGGAAATGATCTGTCGGTTGGCAAGCTCAAGGCGGCGGTCGAAGGGAAGTTTGGGGCGGACGCGGCAAAGCAAGTTGCCAAGGCAGTGGGCGATGTCGGAAATGATGATCTGGAACACGCGAAGATCAACTTAAAGGGCAACAAGGCCATGATCGCAATCGGCGGCGGTGGAATTCCGATGATCAACGTCGATGGGAAATGGCTTTTTGACATGACCGAAGCCAGCATCGCACCCACGCCGGAGCGGACGCAGGCCCTGATTACGACCTATGAAGGCCGCGCCAAAAACTTCAACATCATCACCGCGGGTGTGAAAGATGGGAAGTTTGACGACATCGCCCAGGTCATCGAAGAACTGCGCAGCGGGGGATTATAGTCGGCTCGCGCCATGCGATCGGTCGTCACCATCACCTTCTGTGCAGCGATCACCCTCTGGCTTGGAGGACTGGTTGCGCTGTTTTTGTTTGTACAGGTGATGTTCCACACCGATCGCGCCGTCGCCCTCAATGCCGCACCGATGCTGTTTGATGCCTTCGAGAAGTATCAGCTTGTCCTGCTCGCGGTGGCGATTCTGAGCCTGATCGCCTGGCGATTGATGGCCTGCTCGACCGCCAAGCGGTGGATCACCACAATGCTGCTGCTTGCGGGAGTTCTGGCGGTGGTGCAGTCGGCGGTGGTATCGAGCCGGATGCAGACCATTTTGGCCAGCGGGCAATCGGGCGGGCAGGAGTTTCGACGGCTTCACGGCTATTCGATGATGGTCTATCTCAGCGAGGCGGGACTTCTTGCGGCGGCGGCGTGCCTGCTGCCGACCGCGATCAGATCGGAGGCTGATTCGCCGCGGCAAACATTGCCGCAAACTGCAACGGCGTGAACTGTTCGGGCCGCTGCTGGCCATCGAGGCCGGTCGCACCCAGGATCGCCGCTGCATCGTGGCCGGCTTCTGCCAAGGCTTTTCGCAGCGTTTTTCTTCGATAACTGAAAACGGCATGTACAAACTCGCCCATCGCCCGCCGGTCTATTGAAGCCACGCTTTCGTGATCGGTCCGAACAATTTTCACAAGCGACGATTCGATCTTGGGGGCCGGCCAGAATGCCTGCGGGGGCAAAGTGCGCACCACTTGCACATCACCCAATAGTTGTGCCACAACGGAAAGGGGTCCATACGCTTCCTCAGCGGCGCGTGCGCGCAGTCGGTCGGCCACCTCCTTCTGCACCGTAAACGCGAGAAGTTCCACCCCCGCCAGCAAGAGTTCGATGACCAGCGGCGAGGCGATGTTGTAAGGCAAATTAGCCACAAGCTTCACCCGTGCCGCAGAATCGGCTTGCCGGGCCTGCTCGATCACTTCAAGCAACTTTGAGTTGACCCGGTGCTTGGATTCCAGCGCATCGCCTTCAATCAGTTGAAACGCATCAACCGAGGCAAATCGGGAGCGCAGTGCCGCCGCCAGGTCGCGATCAATCTCGACCGCGATGATGCGCCCCCCGCGGGCGATCAGTTCTTCGGTGAGGGTTCCCGTGCCCGGGCCGACTTCGATGATCCAATCGCCAGTTGCGACCTCACCGGCATCGGCGACAAGGCGCACCAGGTTCTGATCGATCATGAAGTTTTGCCCAAATCGGTGCTTCGGCTGCGTACCCGCCGCCGCCAGGAGCGCCTCGATTTCGCGTTTGGTCTGCGCCATCGATCGAACGAGTAACCGCTAATCATGCGCGAGTAAAGGCAAAAGGGCTTTACGCAGTAGCCATTATTGGTTAGTCGTAGGCGTTATGAAGAGTTACGAGGTGATACGAGAATCGGTGCAGGAACCCGGCGTGAAGGCCGTCGCCGCGGCGATGAAGATCTCAGCGGCGCTGGTTTACAAGTGGTGCGAGCCGACACCGGAGCACGATGTCGGCGAGCAGAGCGGCGCAAAGAACCCGCTCGACCGGGTGAAAGACCTATATGGACTGACGAAGGACATCCGCCTGATTCGCTGGCTCTGCAATGAAGCGGGCGGATTTTTCGTGAGCAACCCGCAGCCGGAGGTTTCCAAGACCGCTGAGCAGACGATCTGGAACGAATCGCGCAAGATGGTGCGTGACTTCTCGGAATTGCTCGAAACGGTGACCGAGAGCGTCGAGGACGATGCGAGCGTCGACCGGCAGGAAGCCGATGAGATTCGGCAAAAATGGGAAGACCTGAAGATGCAGGTGGAGCGTTTTGTGATCGGCTGCGAACGCGGCCTTTACCACATTCGACACAAATGATTTCCCGCCGCCGGGTGGGCGACGGATGGGGTTAGCCGGGGGACTGCTGCGTGGTGGGCGCGGGGGCATTCGGCTCGCCAAAAACGGCCTTTACCTGTGCCAACTGCAGCGCCTGCGCGGCGTCTTCCGGTGATTTGTACTTCCCCGCGGCCATATCCGTGCAGAATGATTCGATCGCATCGGCTTGCCGGCCCATTTTCTCGGCGGTTTCGGCAAGTTTTTCAGCGGGGGCATCGCCTACGAATACTTTCACAGGCACGCGCCATTCGCCGTTGATCTTCTTCAATTCAATCGGCGCTTCCACGCCGTCGCTCGATCGCACCAGCGCTTGGTCGCCCTGCAGTTCCTCCGACGACCGATCGATCGCCGCCAGCGCAAATGCGGTGGCCGCAGCGGCATCGCCGATGATCGCCTTCGCCCCTTCGTCTCCAAACGCCTGCACCGACGCCCGCCGAGTGGTAACCGAGGCTGTTGAGAGCCGGAGCATCGCAGCCGCCCATGAAGTCTCGTCGTCGCTCTCGCTGAGCATCACCCGCTGCGCCACGGCGATATCCCCATCATCCATCGCCCTGGTCAGCACCTTGAGCGCCCCCCGCGGCGAGGTCTGATCGGCGGGTACCTCGACCACCACCACTTCAGCCGGGACAACTTCAGCCGGAACGCTCGTTGGCGCAGGCGCTTCCTGCCCAAATGCAACGCAAGAAAGAGCCGCAGTGGAAAACCCAGCGGTTGAAACCCCAACAGCGGCGGCAGCGAACATTTTCAATCGTGACATTTTGGACATTTTCCGTGGAGGACAACTTCCGGGTAAGCAACCTGATATCCTCGCTCGACGTTGAGCGAACCAATAAACCCGCCGGGAATGCTGGCGGAATCCAGGCATTCCACCTTGCCGCAGTCGTCGCAGACAAAGTGCGGATGCATATGCCTCGGCTGATCATGCGTATCACCGATTGCGTAGAGCCAGGAACGATCTTCACCCCTGACGCGATGCACCAGCTTCTTTTTTACGAATGTGTTGAGTGTGCGATAGACCGTGACTGTATCGACGTTTTTTAGATGCCCGAGCATTTCCGGCACGCTCAGGGGGGCGGTGGCGGTCTGCAACAACTCAATCACACCGACGCGCACCGGCGTCTTGCGCAGGCCGTTGGAACGAAGGAAGTTTTCAGCCGAGGGCGCTTTGGCTTTCACTACTTGGTATCTTAGCTTGGTTTGACGTCTGTTCCAACTCCCTACCAGATGTCCCGAGGGTCAACCGCGTACTTAACCATTTGATTTAGAAGCACTTACGCCGCGATCGCGGTGGTATTGTCAGCCGGGCTTCGGAAGGGTATCTTACTCGGCTCGCCTGTCGGCGGCTGCAACTGGTTTTGGCGGCACTGCTACAGGAAAAACTTGGAATTGATTTGAGGTGTCTGATGTCGCTGGATCGCAGCCTGAAGAGCGCCAGTTCGCTGGTTCGTCATCGTAACGTATTGAAGCGCGGCGAGCGCCTGTTGAAGCTGGCCGAAGTTGGGAAGTGGAACGAAGATAAAAGCCCGCTGGGCCTGGTTAAAGTGGGCCACCGAAAGATGGTGGTCGGCGGCAAGGACAAGGCCGCAGCAGCGACCGCCGACGCAGCAGCCCCCGCCGCCGGCGCAAAGGGTGCAGCCCCCGCAGCCAAGCCTGCCGCCGCTGGCGCGAAGGCCGCCGCGCCTGCCGCCAAGCCGGCCGGCAAGAAGTAGCACGAAAATCCCGCCAGATGGTTTCATTGCCCGGGGTTGTGATTGCCCGGGGGTGTCATTGCCGATGGTTGGCTACTGGTGATCGCGCTCGCTGGCAGTTTCCCGCTATTTGAGAATCCGTGACCGCAGCCAATCCGGCTTGCGGTCACTTTTTTTTGCGACCGCGCCGCCGGCCTCCAGCCGCAGCAGTCATTCCCGGCACGCGTCCCTCGATTGCGCATCAATCCGCGAATAGGATCATGTCATGCAACGCTCATTCACATCCAGCCGCGCCGCCGCCGTCGATGCTTCGGGAATTCGCAAGGTTTTTGATCTTGCGGCAAAGATGAAAGACCCGATCAACCTATCGATCGGCCTGCCCGACTTTGATGTGCCCGACATCGCCAAAGAAGCCGCGACCGCAGCCATTCGACGGGGCGACAATCGGTATACGCAAACGCAGGGCATCGCGCCGCTGCGAGAACGCCTGCGCAAGGAGCTTTCGACCGAGATGGGCCGCGATGTCGGCGAGGTGCTGATTACCAGCGGCGTGAGCGGCGGACTGTTTCTCGCCATGCTGGCGTGTATCGATCCGGGCGATGAGGTGATTTACCTCGACCCCTACTTTGTCATGTACAAACACCTTCTCTCGATGACCGGAGGTGTGGCGAAACCGATCGACAGCTATCTGAGTTTCGAGTTTCCTGCGGAAAAAGTGGCCGCAGCGGTGACGCCGAAGACGAAGATGCTCATTCTCAACTCGCCCGCCAACCCGACCGGCGCCGTGTTGAGCGAGAAAGATGTGCGCGATGCGGTTGCGATCGCGAAAAAACACGACTTGCTGATCGTGAGCGATGAGATTTATGAGCCGTTTCTTTACGACCGCGGCACGACAACCGCTGCGGCGGTTTATTCGCCCGCGGAGCTGTACGCCAACACCCTGGTACTCCGCGGCTTCAGTAAGAGCCACGCCATGACCGGCTGGCGGCTCGGGTACGCCGCCGGCCCGGCGGAGGTGGTGGCGCAGATGACCAAGTTGCAGCAATACACCTACGTTTGCGCCCCCAGCGCATTTCAACATGCTGCCGTCGCGGCGATGGATCTGTCGATGACCGAGGCGGTGGCCGCTTACGAGCGCAAACGCGACATGGCCTACGACCTGCTGCGACGAAAATTCGAGGTCGAAAAGCCCGGCGGGGCCTTCTACATCTTCCCCAAAGCACCGGCCAACACGACGGCAACCGAGTTTTGCACGCGCGCGATTGAGAAAAATGTGTTAATGATCCCGGGCAGCGTGTTCAGCGCGCGCGACACCCACTTCCGCATCAGCTACGCAACCAGCGACGACAAGCTCGCCGCTGGTTGCGAAGTTTTGTGCTCGCTGGTTTAGAGGCAGCGAGGCTGGTGGTGTTGCCGGCTCGGCGATTGACTGCCGTGGCCCTCCGGGACAATCGCGGGGGCATCATCGCCGGGAGCATGATCGACGGGGATTAATCGTCGTCGTACTCTGGCAATGCGTCCAGATCGCGGTAGGTTCGCGGACGCGAGGCCGGCTCGCGGACAACGGGTTCATCGTCGGCGAGGTGCTTGTCGGCAGAACCTGTCTTGACGACATTGACCTGCGGCGGCGGAGACTGCTGTCGCGCGGTGCGTTCGGCAGCGGCACGGCGCTCTGCGGCCTCGAGTGCTGCTGCTTCGGCGTCCAACTCATCATCATTGGGCAGACCCTCGGGCCGGCGCTGCTGCGGCTTGCCGCCCTTGTTGCGTCCCCCGCCGCCGCCACCACCACCGCTTCCGCCGGCACGTTCGCGGCGTTCACGATGTCGGCGTCCGCCGCGACGGCGTCGCCGCTTCTGACCGTCGCCGTCGGTATCGTCGCGATAATGCCCGCCCTGACCGCCGCCTGCAGCGGAATTGCCCGGCATGGGCCGAGCCATTTCCTCATCATCACCATGATTGCCCATTTGCGGCCCCTGCTGCGAAGGCCGAGGCGCATTCTGATGGGGCTTGCCTCGACGGGGGTCGTGATGACCGGCGCTTGCGCGCCCGGAACCATCCGGCTGGGCGGCCTGGGATTCGTTCGGGCGAGGACCATCCCGATCACCACCCCGATCGCCGCCCAGATCTGCATTGGCACGGTCGCCATTGCGACCCCGCCCACCCCGGCGTCGGCGGCGACGCTTTCCGTTGCGACCGTCACCGCGGTCGTTGTGCTCGCGGTCGCCGTTGTTTCGATCGCTACTGTCTCGATCGTTGTTGTGGCGATGATCGCGGTTGGCTCGATTATCGCGGTGGCCGCGATGGTCGCCACGCTCGTCATAACCCCGCGGGGCATCGCCGAGTGGCTCGGCGCCGTCTTCAACATCAACCACCTGCGACTCGGCCTCTTGCGATTCATCATCCTCTTCTGCGCCGAAATCGTCATTGGCCGCCCGACCATTTGCCGGCGGAGAGGGCCGATTTCGCCCACGGCCACGGCCCCTTCCCCGGCCCTGCTTCGCGGGGGGCGCTCCTTCGTCGTCCACTGCCTCGGGTGCATCGCCGCCAATCTCGACGACTTCGTCTGCATCGTCGTGCGCATCGGGTTCGCGCTCGATCGTGCGGCGCCCGGTGTGGGCATCGTCATCGTCAATATCGAAACGGTCATCGTCATCATCGCGCTGATCGCCCCGCGGGGCAGGTTGTTGCGCGCCACGTCGGCCGCCGCGCTGGGGCCGGGGGGGACGCGTCCCGCCGTGCTGCGGGCGGCCCTTCTGCACGCCGGGCGGCGCGATGCCCAGTTCGCTGAGGAAGACCAGCCCGTCGCGGCTGTCGTAAAGCGTGAGCCGGAACTCGTCGAGTGCCAACGAGCTGTCGTGCCGAATCATCAGCCGCTTGTCTCGTTCGGCTTCCATTTCCGAGAGTTGCTGGCGCTTTCGATTCAGAAGGTAAAACGCCACCTCAGGATGCACCGCAAGCTCAACACGGACCACCTTTTCGTTGGTTGTGGCGATCACCAGGCGGCGCATCATGTCCAGCGACATGCTTTCTGCGGTTTTCACCAGCCCACTGCCTTTGCAATGCGGGCAGTCGCAGTAAATGCTCTTTTTGAGCGACGGCCGCATGCGTTGGCGCGTCATTTCGACAATGCCAAACTGGCTCATCCGAAGCACCTTGCTCTTGGCGCGATCATTCTTCAGATTGTCATGCAGCCGGCGCTCGAGCTCGCGTCGGTGGCGCTCAAATCGGAGATCGATAAAGTCGCAGATAATCACCCCGCCGAGGTCGCGCAGCTTGAGCTGGCGCGGAATCTCGTCGGCGGCTTCCATGTCGGTCTTGAATGCGGTGGTCTCGGCGTCGGAATGATCTCGAAACTTGCCGCTGTTCACATCGATCGCCACCACGGCTTCTGTCGAGTCAATCACCAATGATCCGCCCGACGGCAGCGGCACATGGCGGGAGTAAATCTGCTCGATCTCATGCTCGATCTGATACTTATGAAAAAGGGGCATCGGCTCGTCATACAGTTCGACGCGGTTCTTCGTCCGAGGCATGGCGATCTTGAAGAACTCCTTGATCTTCTTCGCCACATCCTTGCTATCGACAACGATCTGATCAATGTCGCTCGAAAACACGTCGCGCACGGTGCGGGTGACGAGATCTCCCTCGGTGTATAACTCCTGCGGCGCGGGAAGCTTGAGTTTGTCGTTAATGTTCTTCCACAGCCGGGTGAGATACAGCAAATCGCGGCTGATTTCGGCCTTGTTCTTGCCAACCCCGGCGGTGCGGACGATGAACCCGACATCATCCGGGCACTTCAGCCCATCTAGAATGCCGCGCAATCGTCGCCTCTCGTCCTCGTCTTCAATTTTGCGGCTGATGCCAAACTTGCTCATTCCGGGCATCATCACCAGGATGCGGCCGGGGATGCTTACATAAGTGCTGAGCGTCGGCCCCTTGGTGCCGATACCCTCTTTGATAATCTGTACGATGATCTCATCCCCGCGCTTCAGACACCGCTGGATCGGAGGACGGTCACGGCGGGCGAGTTTGCGGCCCACGGCTTCGGTCACGTCTTCGTGCTTTTTGCCGAAGTAGCTGGGCATCAGGTCGCTGATATGGAGAAATCCATTGCGACCCAGCCCGAAATCGATGAACGCCGCCTGTATCGACGCTTCGACGTTTGTCACTTTCCCCTTGTATATGTTCCCGACGTGGGAAGTGGCGCTGGTGCGCTCCATGTACAGTTCCTGCAGCCGGCCGTCGTCGACGACGGCAATTCGGCACTCTTCGCCTTCAGAGGCGTTAATCAACATTTCTTTTGCCATGATTGAATCTCAATTGCCAGTCGTCAGGTTTGAGCCGTCAGGAGAGCAATCGGCTCTGCAACTGACAACCCACCTCCGGTTTCCAGCAACTTCCTAAAATGCTTCCGGGATGATCTTGCGAGTCTCCTCACGCAAGTAATGCATCACCTGTCGTTCACTGTCAAAACTCATCACCCTTCGGGCGACATCGCGGGCGTGTTGCATGGTTGTGCTGCGGATGATCTTCTTCACTTCCGGCACGTCCGGCCCGTTCATACTAAACGTGCCCAGTCCCAAACCCAGTAATAGCAGAGTGTACAGCGGTTCGCCCGCCATTTCACCACAGATGCTCACGGGGACGCCCGCACGAGACCCGGCGCGAATCACATCGCGAATCAGCATCAGCACCGCCGGATGCGCGGGGCAGAATAAGCCGGCGACCTTTTCATTGGTGCGGTCGACGGCCAGGGTGTACTGAATCAGGTCATTGGTACCGATCGAAAAAAAACTAACCTCCTTGGCAAAATTGCTCGCCATGAGCGCCGCCGACGGCACCTCGATCATCATGCCGACCGGCGTATTCTTCTTAAACGCAATGCTCTCGTCCTCCAGTTCCTCTTCCACGTCCTTCAGCACCATGCGCGCCTGGCGAAGCTCAATCAGCGTTGAGATCATCGGGAACATGATGCGCACGTCACCCAGCGCGCTCGCCCGAAGGATGGCGCGAAGCTGACACTTGAACATCGGAATGTCATGCAGACACATGCGAATCGAACGATCGCCCAGGAACGGGTTGCGCTCGCTGCTCTCGGCGCCTTCACGATACTTATCGGCGCCGATATCAAGCGTCCGAATCACCAGTGTTCGGCCGTGCAGCCGCTTAAGTGCGTCGGCATACGCCGCAAAGTGTTCTTCCTCGGTCGGATCGGTCTCCTTCGACAAGTACAAAAACTCAGTGCGATAAAGGCCGATTCCCTCCGCACCCTGCTCGAGCGCATCATCCACTTCGTGCGGAAACTCAATGTTGGCCTGCAAAATCACCTGTTCGCCGTCAAGCGTGCGCGCCGGCTCGTCGCGGAGGGTGCGCAGTTCGATTTCGAGCCTGGCGTGTTTCCGCTCGAACTCCCGGTGTTCGGCCAGCGACTCTTCATCGGGGTTGATCACCACCACGCCGCGGGTGCCATCGATGATGATGGTGTCGCCGGCGTTGACTTCCTCGGTGATATTGCCCAGCCCGACGACCGCGGGAATGCCCATGGCGCGGGCGACGATCGCGGTATGGCTGGTTCGCCCGCCGACATCGCACGCAAACCCCCGCACATGGCTCTTATCCAGCGCCGCAGTCTGGCTCGGCAGCAGGTCGTGTGCGATCACCACAACATCCGAGGTCAGCTTTGCCAGATCCTGCCGCTTGCGCCCGATCAGATGATGCAGAATCCGCTTTTCGATGTCGTGAATGTCCTTTACCCGCTCGGCGAGATAGGCATCCTTCATCTTCGCAAACACCGCGGCCTGTCGGCGCATGACGACGCTCACGGCATACTCGGCTGTGGTTTGCTGGTCTTTGATTGCCTGAATGATCTGCTGAAAGACATACTTGTCCTTCAACATCCCCATATGCACGTCAAAAATCGCGGCAATCTCCTTGCCGTGTCGGGTCGCAACCTGATCGCGGAGGGTGTTAAGCTCGACGACCGCAGCGCCGATGGCCTCGCCGAGGCGATCAAGCTCCGATTGAACCTGTCCAGGCTCGACCGTCCGCTTGGGCACGCGCAGATCCTCAGCGTCCAGCACAACTGCGGTGCTGATGACAACGCCTGGGGAGACGCCTATGCCCTTCTTGATTTCCATCGCTCGGCAGGCGGCAGGCAGAAGGCGGCGGGCAGTCAGTTCAATTCTCAACCGCTGCCAGCCGAAACGTGCCTACCGACTGCTACTCCTAGTCTTCACCAAACTTGGTTTCAAACAACTCGGCTAGTTCGGCAACCGCGCGGGTGGCGTCGTCGCCATCGGCCTCGATGCGCAGCGCCGTGCCCTGGCCGGCTTCAAGGATGATCATCTGCATGACACTCTTCCCGTCCGCCTCAATGGCCGGATCGGTCAGCCGGCGCACGAGAATGTTCGATGCAAAGGTGTTTGCCAGATCCACAAATTGCATCGCCGGTCGGGCGTGCAAACCCATTGAGTTCTGGACGAAAATGTCGCGAGACGCTGTTGCCATGAATGGACTGGTGATTTCCGCACACGAGGTTGGAACGGGCGTTTCTGCACGTTCGATGTTCATCTCGCCGCCGTCACTCAAAGGGTCTACCTGCTGACTCAAGACACAACTCAAGCCTCGGCTCATTTTCCCTGATCGGCTTCGTCGATGAGATCAATCACCTTCTGCTGCGTATCGCTCTGACGCAGGAAGCGACGGAACATGTCCCGCTGCAGGTTGGAGAAAATGATGTTCATCGCCTGCAAGTGCTGCTGCGGCTGATTGTCCGGCGAAAGCAGCAGGACGATGCTGTAGACGGGCTGATGGTCCAGCGCCGAAAAATCGATGCCGGAAGGAGCACAGCCGATGGTGCCGGCCATCTTCTTCACCTTGGCGTGTTTCACGTGAGGCACGGCAACGCCCTTGCCGAAGCCGGTCGAGCCGTTCTGCTCGCGCTTCACCAGCGCCGTGACAATCTCGTCGACCGCCTCGGCTTCGATCGCGCCGGCTTGCGCCAGCGCATTGACCAACTCTCGGATCGCGCCGTCGCGATGATCGGCGCTGATCTGCGGACAAATCGCTTCGGTAACGATGAAGTCTCTCAGTTTCATGGGCTGTGTTTCTCTCAAAATCCCAGTTACCCCGCCGCCAGGGGCATCGCCCTGCGGTCGGGGGCAACTTTGCCTTGTCGTCAGATCTTCGCAACCGGCCGGCCATCGCCGTCTACGTCATCGGGGTGTTTTCGGTTGCGGACTTTTTCCTTGTGATCGGTCAATTGTCGTTCGAGCTTGTCGATGCAGCCGTCGATGTTCGCATACGCATCGGGGCCGTCGGTGCGCGCGATGAACATGGCCTTATGCTCTGCATTCACGATGATTTCCACGTTCACATGATCTTTTGCCGAATCGAGAACAACCTCGATTTCCTGAATCCGATCGTAATACCGCGTCAGCTTACTCACTTTCTGCTCGGCGAATGTCTTCAACGCCGGGGTGATATCCATATGCCGCGAGGAGACTAAAACTGTCACAACTTTCTCCTTGTTAACTCGCTCGATCCGGGGGCGTTTGCCTGCCCGGGCCGAAGGGTCGTCCCTGATATTCTAGCCGATCATTGCTCTAACAGGCAGTCCGCGGAAGTTCAACTGCGAAAAAGAAAAGCCTTACCCGCCCAGCTATGCTCGTGCCGGCACCTCAGGCATGACCGCTGGCACCCCGGGCGACCCCGCCGGCTGCCTTGCTGCATCGGGGATGATCACCCCCCCGCTGATGAACAGCCTCATCGCTTCTTCCACGGTTAACGGCAGTTGGATGATGCTTTTCCGCGGCACGACCATCAAATAGCCGCTGAATGCCGCGGGGCTGTTCGGGCAGAACACGCTAAGCATCTCCTCCCCGCCGCCCAGCGGTTGCGGGCCGGCACCGGTGACCAGGCCAATTGTCCAGATTCCGTTTTCATGGGGCTGAATTGCCACCACCTGCCGCCCGGCGAACTGATTGGCCCGTTTGTCGGTGAGGAAGAAGTCGGTCACCTGCTTCACGGGCGGGTAAATCGCACGGACGACCGGAATGCGCATCACCGCAGCCTCCCCGACTTTCCAGAAGGTGCGGCCGATGAGGTTACCCACCAGCAGGCCGACCAGATAAACCAGTATGACCGCGAGCAACACCCCGATGAGCTGCGTCGCCCACCCGGGAAGCCTCTGATCCCAGAAGCGATCGATATGCCCCCACTGCGCCGTTGGCCCGCCCAGATGATATTGCGCGATCTTGATGCCCCAGATAATATGACGGCCAATCGAATCCCACAGAAAGTTCCACACCCACATCACCAGCCAGATCGTAATCAGCGTAGGCAGAAGGGTCTTCAACCCGCTCACGAAGAATCGGCGAAAATCGCTGGTGAAAGTTTTGCGTTCGTTGGTCACGATTTCTCAATCAGTCGACCGGCCCACCTGTGGACCGGGCATCCCGCCTGAAGATTGCGCCGTTTGCCGTACCGGCGCTAGTTTCCCGGAGCCGCCGACGGTGCCGGCGCGTCACCTTCATCCGCTGGCTGGGTGGCCGCAGCGGAACGCTCCAGGTACGCCGCGGTCGACTCGGCAAGCTCTTTCACCACCGCATCTTCATCGCTCGACAGCTTTTTAAGCACTTCCGCGCGCGTTTCCTCGCTCAGGCCGGCTGCCGCACTCAGGATCAGGACGCGTTGCAACCAATCGGAACTGTTCGCAAGCCGCATTGCCAGATCGGTCTTGCGAGGCTCCTGTGAGACCTGCGAAATGACATAGGTCGCGAACGCACGCACGCGCGCGTTCGAGTCACTCATGCCCTGCTCGATCGCCTGACGAAGTTCATCCGCCATCATGGCCGCCTCGGCGGGCGCATCGGGCTGGTTAGCGATCATCGCTGAAAACTGCGCGAGCATCTCCTCGGTCCGGATCTTCTCACCGGCATCGCCGAGGTTAAGCTTCTTGAAAAGCTCGTCGCGCGCGCCGGGCGTATTCAGAGACACCGGCGTGCGCTCGATCGCGCGGAGCGTTGCGCGATATCCACCCGGGCCGGGGCCGGCGACCATCGCAGTCGGAACAGGATTCGTAAACACCGTATAGAACAGCGGGAATGAGATTCCTGGGTTTTGCTGCATCATCTGCCAAAGCTGGCCCTGATCCACGCGCGCCGTGTGCGAGATAAGCTCGCCTTTACGAAGCACCAACCCCTGCCCAAATCGCTCGAAAGCCACACCCGGAATCTGCTGCTGCTGCACACCCTTCATCGAACAATCAAACCACAAGTCGGGCCGGAGCGCGCCCGAGGAGGTAAGTGCGATGTCGTAGCTGCCGATGTTTTTGATATCGACTGTCACCAGGATCGGCTCGCCGAACGCAAAGGGAACTTTCTCAGCCGACGCGGTTAGCGAGTAGAAATCTTCCGGCTTGGTGAGGATCTTCAACCATCCTTCGGGGAACTTGGCCAACTCGGCTTCAATTGGGGCGGCTTCTTCTTCGACGGGGTCGAGGCGAATGTCCAACTGCGAAAATCCTTCGACAAGAACCGCGCCAATCAAACCCGCGCGATGTCTCGACAGCAGTTCGATTGCCGCCGACGCGGCGGCTTGTTTATCGTCTTTGGCCTGTAGCTGAATCAGCGCCATCTGCGAGAGTGGATCGCGGTCGGCGACTGTCGCGAGCTTCGTGCGGCCATCCTCAACCTTGTCGTTGCGGAGAAGCTGGACTCCCTCCAGCCGGGCCAGTACCACGCTCTCCGGCGGCAGAATCGTACGCAGGGCCGCGACAACGGCATCAGCCTCGGCGGGCTTGTCCGTGTACATCAGAACCAGGAATGCCAGGTCGCTCCACGCTGCGGCATATGCCTCGGTCAGATCTTCCCTCTGCTTTTCCTTCAGTAATGCCGCGTCGGCGGCGGGATCGGGGATTAGTTCCGTCACTTCGCCCGAGGGCCGCGTCGTCGGTGATTCCTCACCGGCAAGCTCCTTGTGAATCGAGTTGATCCGAGCCGCGACCGACGCGAGCGCGGCATCATTGGCTTTGGTGATTGTCGCTTCGCCGCCCAGCCGGCGCGCGGAAAGGACATTGACAAGATGCGCATCAAAGACGCTTGGGTCGAACGCGATCAACGAACCGACGCGCGCCTCGGCACTCTTGGTCTGACCAAGAATAAAGTTGCTGGCGGCGGCTTCAACCATCACTTCCTTGCTCAGCGGGCGACCCATGCGCGGGGTGATCTCAAACGACTGCGACCACCACCGCTGCGCCGAATCGTGCATGCCTGCGTTGGAAAGAACCGTCGCCAGGAGATTCATCACCTCCGGCTGCGCGGGATTAGCGCGCAGCAATCCAAGCAGCGCGCCGACCTTCTCGGCTGGAGTACCGTGTACCTTCACGCCCTCCCAATCCAGCTCACACGCTTCAGGGTTCAGGGGATTGAGCCGCAACGCCTGATCCACCATGTCGGACGCGAGGCTGATCTGATCGCGGTCAAGATAGAGCTTCGCAGCGCGCACCGCGATCGCGGAACGAAATGCCGCGGGCAACGACTCCATCGGCAGCAGATCCTGCGTGTAATAGACCAGCCGACGCTCCGCCGTTTCCATTTCGGCTGCGTACAGATCGACCAGTTGCAGCCGGGCGACCTGATCGCGCGGATTCACCTTCAGATAGAGCTCCAGCGCTTCGGTCGCGCCGACAGTGTTGTTTAACTGGAGCTGCGCCTCCACCAGGAGCCGCGAGAACCTCGGCTCGTTCGGGTTCAACCGGCAAGCCGCCTGCAGCAGCGCCGCGGCTTGTCGAAAGTTGTCGTCGCCAACGTCCGGCTTGGCGAGCGAGAGCTGCGCGAGCTTCGCCAGGCGTTCGGCAACCGCGAGATCACCGTTGCGATCGGGCGATTGCGCCAACGCGAGCACGGGTGCACAGACTGAAAATGCGGTGAGGAGTGCTATCGTTCTGAACATGATCATTCAACCTTAAACAGATTCGTTTTCCGTATCAGCAGGCGCGGCGCCAGCCGACGGCCAGAGTTGCGCCAACTGAGGCCGGTGCTTCACCAGTTCCTGTACATCGACCAGAAGCGCCGCGCGATCCGCAAGCCACTTGGCGACATCGCGACGCCCGATATTCTCGGCCGCCAGCGCGAGCATCGCCTGCGTCATCGCCGCCGGAGTTGATGGCATGACTTCCGCCACAGCCACGCGCGACATCCAACCTTCCATCATCGCCGACCACGCGCCCAGCCGCGACTGATAATCCACCTGCAGCGCAACCAGATTCAGCGACTCGGCCAGCGGCAACGAAGGCATCTGCCCAAGCTCGGCCAGCGCCTGCCCGGCGGTGGGGAGGTCGTTCAGTTCCAGGCTTGACTGGGCCAGAATCAGACGGGTCGATCCAGACAGGCTCCGAAGCCGGCTCCCATGATGCTGCAACAGTTCGCTCGAAAGTGCCGCAGCATCGGCGTAGCGCGCCTGTGCGTGACGAAGCACGGCGAGTTGGTGCAACGCCAGCAACTTCGCCGGACGAAGCAGCGAGAACGCTCGCAGCGAACTCTCGATCTGCGACTCGGCGGCATCAAACTGCCCGGCCGCCACAAGTTCAGGAAAATCGGCACCGAGGCGCGCCGAGCGAAAGCTGCGCGCGAGCAGAAAAATCCAGAACGCCGTCAGCACGACCACGGCAATCCAGACATCCGTCTGCGGGCGAAAGAACGGCCCGGCCACCACCGCCGTCAATACGAGAATCCACAGCACCATCCGCACTGTGATTCCAAGTGTGATCGAACGGCGAATGGTCGCGATGGCTGTTTGCGCAGAAAGCATCAGCTCGCCTCCGGGGGTGCAGGCGCCGCCGAAAAGCTTTCAAACAACACCGCCGATTCCGGATAGCGACGACGCAGTTCGATCGACGGCGCCAGAAGCGTCGCGTTACGAAAGTGCACCGCCGCCTGATCCGTCATGCCGCGCGCGCGATACGACAGCGCCACCAGCAGATGCGCATCCGCCGAGCGATGGCCAAGCTGGCGCGCAATGACGTCTCGATGCTTCTCAAACTGTTCGATCGCTTCATCATGGTGGCCGGTCTTCACATCGCGGAAAATGCTCGCCAGCGCGAAAAGCCCCGTCTCCGCTGCGCCGGGCATGCGCTTCATCTCGGAAAGCGCACGGTCGGCATCGAGCAGATGATCTTCACGCAACATCGCCATCGCGCGCGACGCACGCAGCCCGAACGACGTCATGCCATCCATCTCCACAGTCTGTAACAGATACGTCTGCACTTCGATCGCTTCGGCAAACTTGTGATACCGGCCCAGGACGTTTGAAAGATAAATCAACGCCTCGACCCGCGCGCGGTGGCTCAGCATCGGACGCAACAGCAACTGGTGCAGTATCGCCGCAGCAACGGACCACTGGCGCAATGTCACCGCGCGCTCGACCTGCTCCACCTGATCTCGCTCGGCCGCGGCGGCGCGATTCAACGCGACAACTACCCCGCCGCCAATCACCATCAACACCACCAGCACCACACCGGTAAACAGCCGAATCATCAGGTCGGCAGTCGCGTTGCTTCCGCCGCTTAGCATCGCAACCATCAGACCAATCAGCGCCGATGCCACCACCCACCGCCACCAATTGCTCCGCGCCCTCGGCGACGATCGCTCGATCATCGCCGGAACATCAAACCAACCGGGAAAAGGTGTCGTCGAGTCCATATTCATTACCCAATGCGCACTGCCACTCGCCGGACGCTGTCGCGCCCGAGTCCCGCGAGGATACCCGAAAAACGACCCCCGGTGAACCGCGCAATCGTTGCGCCCACCCTCTTACTCATGCGCAACTCCGGAGTTTAGACTTTGCAAAAAGAGGCATCCGTAAGCCGCTGCAATTGGAGCACTTACGTCACTTCTTCCCCAACGCACGCTGTTTCTTAAAGAATCCCGACAACAGCCGCCCGCATTCCTCTGCCAACACCCCCCGTTCGATCGCCACCCGATGATTGAGCCGGGCGTCGTCGCAGATCTGGTAAAGCGTCCGAACCGCCCCGGCCTTGGGGTCGTCGCAGCCGTAGATCAACCGATTCAGTCGCGCGTTCACGATCGCCCCGGCACACATCGGGCACGGCTCGAGCGTCACCACCAGCACACACTCATCAAGCCGCCAAGTCCCCAGCGCCTGCCCCGCCTGTCGCATGGCAATGATCTCGGCATGCCCCGCCGGGTCGTTGTCGCGCTCCCGCCGGTTATGCCCCACGCCGATCACCCTGCCCGTCGGCTGATGCACCACGACACACCCAATCGGCACATCCCCCCCCACCTCCGCCAGCCTCGCCTGCTCGATCGCAAGGTGCATGAGCGGAGTTGGATCAATGGGAGACAATTGGGTGACAGCCGAGGTCAACGCATGATACCTCCCCGCAAATCGATGATCCACAACCCCACCCCAGCGCGCCCCCAACGCCACCAAGCAACACCCCCGCCATTGTTCCGC